>JACXXQ010000006.1_pt1 | contig 196507 bp, 165 predicted proteins | sample 8621361 | NCBI WGS metagenome assembly JACXXQ01 (sample SAMN15503820, study PRJNA645414) | gut metagenome | isolation source: feces | host: Bos taurus | place: USA | collected 2016 | reverse complement strand
CCCGACAGGGTGTGGGAGAGTAGCACGCCGCCGCACCACACGTACAGGAAGCCCCTCGGAGCACACGCCCCAAGGGGCTTTTCGCATACCCGGAACCAACAAGACATAGGCTCTCGCACCTAGGGTGTGGCCGAATCGAAAGCATATAGAAGAGGGAACCCTCCAATGACGGAGAGTTCCCTCTTTGCGTATCTGGACCGATATAGGTCTAGAAATTGAAATTGTCAGGATCAGCACCGTTGCGCTTGCCGGTGTTGATGGCGGAGATGGCGGTCATATCATCGACTGATAGGTTGAAGTCGAAGACCTCGAAGTTCTGCTTGATACGCTCGGCATGAGTGGATTTCGGCAGCACGACGATACCGCGCTGGATGTGCCAGCGAATCACCACTTGGGCAGGTGACTTGCCGTACTTGGCACTGATCTCGGCCAATACGGGGTTGCTCAGCAGGTTGCCGCCGGTACCGCCGAGCGGACTCCAAGCCTCGGTTGCGATGCCCTTGGCACGCAGCTGGCCAATGAGCTCTTGATTGGTGAATTGTGGGGAAGACTCAATCTGGTCTACGGCAGGTACCATATCGCTGTGGGTCAGCAGCTCATCAATATGATGCTTTTGGAAGTTACTGACGCCAATGGCCTTGGCACGGCCAGAGGCATAAATCTCCTGCAAGTCATCCCAGGCCTGCTGCCAGCCGTCTGCCGGCCAGTGAATCAGATACAGATCCACATAATCCACGCCCAAGCGGTCGAGGCTTTCTTGGAATGCATCCTTGCCGTGGCGTGCGCGAATATCGTCATTCCACAGCTTGGTGGTCAAGAAGAAATCGCTGCGCGGCACACCAGCACGGCGAATACCTTCACCTACTGAGGCTTCGTTGCGGTAAATCATTGCGGTATCGATATGGCGGTAGCCATTCTCCAGAGCCGTCTGCACCGCGTTCACTGTAGTATCACCATCCGGTGTCTGGAATACGCCCAAGCCCACCTGCGGGATGACAGTGCCGTTGTTCAGCATGATTGTCGATTGAATTGCCATAATGCCTCACTAGTCGTAGTATTCGTTCAATTTCCCATTCTAGAAACAAGACGATGCAATAAGCCGCGTTTTGCTGGCAAAGAATGATTCTTTTTTTTTCAGCGCTACGATGAACGATATGACTACGGAATATGTGGCTGCATTTGATGCGGGGACCACGGCGTTGAAGGGTGCCTTAGTTAATGGGCAGGGTTGCATTGTAGCTAGTGCGAGTAGCGAACTTGACCTTATTATCAACGGCGACTATCGGGAACAGAGCCCCGATCAATGGTGGCAAGCTTTCTGCTCGGCCTCCAGGCACATGATTGAGCAGGCGCGGCAATCCGAGTCAGAATTCAATGTGACTCGCATTCGTGGCATCATTTTCAGCGGTCAGATGCAGGATGTTATTGCTTTGAACGGCGAGCTCAATCCCGTCCGCAATGCCATTCTGTATTCGGATGGCCGAGCCGAGGAACAGGCCAAGCAACTCGCCAAGACATATCAGGGTGGAGTAGAACGTTTCCTGAACACCGTTGGCAACCGGCTCGAAGGCTGCTTGCCGTTGCCCAAGTTGATGTGGCTGCGTGAACACGAGCCGGAAACGTACGCGCGCATTCGTCATGTATTGATCAGTTCCAAGGACTACTTGATCGCCCAATTGACCGGCGAATGCGTGGACGATGTGGCGGCTTGTTCCACAGCCGGTGCCATGAATATCCGTAATGGCCAATGGGATGCCGAATTGTGCGAGGCCGCAGGAATCGACATGGCCATGTTGCCACACCTGCACAATCCGCAAGACAACATTGGCACAGTGACGGAATCCGCTGCACAACGCACCGGTTTCTCCGCCGGAACTGCGGTATACGCGGGCATTGGCGATGCGGGTGCCACCACGCTGGCCAGCGGTGTCAGCCGCCCTGGTCAATACAACATCAATATCGGCACCTCAGGTTGGATCGCCACCGTTTCGCCCGAACCGTTCACCGGCAAGCCCGGTGCTGCGAATCTGGCATTTGGTGTGGAAGAAGTCTTCGTGAATGCCGTGCCATTCCTCAACGCCGGTGACGTGCATAAATGGGTTACCGGCGTATTCGCTGATAGCGATTACGCGGAAGCACATCAGCTTATCGAAACATCCAAACCCGGCTCCAACGGTGTGATGTGCCTGCCATATCTGGTGGGGGAGCGGTTCCCCGTAATGAACCCGAATATTCGCGGGGCCTATGTAGGCCTCGATCCAGACACCACCAAGGCAGACATGATGCGTGCCGCGCTTGAGGGCGTGGCCTTCTCCATTCGTCAAGGTATGGAAAGTTTTGACGCCAAACCCAGCGAGATTTCCCTGATTGGCGGCGGAGCCAGAGAAAATGCGTGGTGCCAGATTCTGGCCGATGTGTTGGAGCATCCCATCGAAGTGTTCGCCAATGCCGATATTCTGCCAGCAGTGGCAATGGCCTCGTTGGTATTCAATGTACCAGACCTGCTGCAATCAGTATGCGAATGCACTGTATACCAGCCGAATCCTGACACCGCACGCACATATGCCGACGCATACCGGCGATTCCTGAGCCTCTACCCGATGCTGCGAACGATGGATTAGGAACTGAGCATCATGAGGCAATCAGCGAATTTGGTCCGCAAACATATAGCGGTCACCGGACTGGTGCAAGGCGTGGGATTCCGTTATTTTACGGTGACTCAGGCACGTCGACTTGGTGTACAGGGCTGGGTGCGCAATTGCCGCGATGGCTCGGTTGAGCTGGAAGCACAAGGCAGTAGCGACGCAGTGCAAGCCTTGGTTGAGCAATTAGCCATTGGTCCGCGATGGTCCGAAGTGAGTCACGTCGCCGTACATGACATGCCGATTATAGATGAGACCGCTCGGGCATTTGGCGTGCGTCAATAACCTGCATCACGAATCCACATCACGCACGATAATCTCACGATACGGGTGAACATGGGCGTTCCTCGCCGCTTAGGCCCCGCACGTTGGTACGATGGGGCGTTATGAGTGAGAACATCATGCAAATCATTGACCTGCGTGGTCAGAACCTGTCCCGTGCCGAACTGCTCGCCGCGATGCCGCGTGCTGCAATGGGCACTTCCGAAGCCACCGATCTGGTGCGTCCGATTCTGGACGATGTCAAGGAACGCGGTGCCGCGGCCCTGCGCGACTTCGAGGAGAAGTTCGATCACGTGCGCCCGAAAAACCTGCGCGTGCCGGTCGAGGCGATCAAGGACGCCCTGACCACGCTCGACTCCGAAGTGCGCGCCGCCATCGAGGAATCGGTGCGCCGCGCCCGCGCCGTGGCCGCCAACCAGGTGCCGAAGGACTTCTACACCGACCTCGCCGAAGGCGCCCGCGTGGCCGAACGCTGGATTCCGATTCAGCGCGTCGGCCTGTATGTGCCCGGCGGCAAGGCCGTCTACCCGAGCTCCGTCATCATGAACGCTGTGCCGGCCCAGGCCGCCGGCGTCGAATCGTTGGCCATCGCCACCCCGCCCGCCCGCGACAATGAGGAAGGCCTGCCGAACAAGACCATCCTCGCCACCTGCGCCATCCTCGGTGTTGACGAGGTATACGCGGTCGGCGGCGCCCAGGCCATCGCCATGTTCGCATACGGCGCCAAGGGCAGCGAGCCGCAGGACGGCGACATCCTGTGCGATCCGGTTGACAAGATCACCGGCCCGGGCAACATCTTCGTGGCCACCGCCAAGTCACTGGTCTCCGCATTCGTGGGCATCGACGCGGTCGCCGGCCCCACTGAAATCGGCATCATCGCCGATGAAACCGCCAACCCGAGCCTGTTGGCCGCCGACCTGATTGGCCAGGCCGAGCATGATGAGCTCGCCGGTTCCGTGCTGTTCACCGACTCCACCGAGATCGCCGACAAGGTGCAGGAGAACCTCAAGTACCGCGTGCCGCGTACCGAGCACGCCGAGCGCGTCCACACGTCGCTGTCCGGCACCCAGTCTGCCATCGTGCTGACCGACGGTCTTGACCAGTCCATCGACGCGGCCAACGCCTACGCCGCCGAACACCTTGAGATTCAGACCAAGGATGCCGATGCTGTCGTCAAGCGCATCAAGAACGCCGGTGCCATCTTCCGCGGCCCGTACTCCCCGGTGCCGCTGGGCGACTACATGTCCGGCTCCAACCACGTGCTGCCCACCGGCGGCACCGCCCGCTTCGCCGCAGGCCTCGGCGTGCACACGTTCATGAAGCCGGTCGAAGTCATCGAATACGACGAGGAAGGCCTCAAGGCTCTCGCCGCCCGCATCAACGCCTTCGCGGTGTCCGAGGACCTGCCCGCCCACGGCGAGTGCGTGCTCTCCCGCTTCGTCAAGGATCCGTATGACAAGGCCACCCTGCGCGAGCAGGAGAAGGGAGCCGGTCTGCGATGAGCTCGATTCCCGAAAACCTGCCGCTGCGCAACGACCTGATCGGTGAGGAGCCGTACGGCGCTCCCCAGCTGGACGTGCCGGTGTGCCTGAACGTCAACGAGAACCCGTATGCGCCGGACCCGGCCGTATGCGACACCATCGCCAAGCGTGTGCGTGAAATCGCCCCCACACTCAACCGATACCCGGACCGTGAGCACATTGAATTGCGTCAGGCATTCTCCGATTACCTGGCCCGTGAATCCGGTACCCGTCTGGACGTGGACGAGCTGTGGGGCGCGAACGGCTCCAACGAGATCATGCTCCAGCTGTTCCAGGCTTTCGGCGGCCCGGGCCGCACCGCACTCGGTGCCGACCCGACGTACTCCATGTACCCGGAGTACGCTCGCGACACCTTCACCGGTTGGAAGCTCGCCCACCGCAACGCCGACTTCACGTTGAACGTCGACAAGGTGCTTGAGGCCATCGCCGAGGTCAAGCCCTCGATGGTGCTGCTCACCAGTCCGAACAACCCGACCGGCACCCCGTTGCCGATGGAGGATATCGAGCGTATTCTCGCCGCCTGCGAAACCGCCGAAGTGGCCGGCGCGGGTGAGGGCGTGCACCCGATTCTCGTCATCGATGAAGCGTACGTGGAATTCCGCAAGCCCGGCACCCCGAGCGCCGTGAGCCTGATCAAGGACCACCCGAACCTGGCCGTAAGCCGCACCATGAGCAAGGCCTTTGCCTTCGCCGGCGCGCGAGTCGGCTACCTAGCCGCATCCAAGGGCATCATCGACTGCGTGCGCATCGTACGTATGCCGTACCACCTGTCCGCCGTGACCCAGGCCGCCGCACTGGCCGCCTTCGAACACACCGATGAACAGCTGAGCCGTGTCGAGCATATGCGCGAAACCCGCGAGGCCACCGCCGCATGGCTCAAGGAACAGACCTACAAGGACCAGCCGCTTGAAGTGGCCGAATCCGGCTCGAACTTCCTGCTGTTCGGCGGGCACTTCGACAAGCGCGAAGCCATCTTCGACGAGCTCCTGAAGCGCGGCGTACTCATCCGCGTGGTCGGACCGGACGGTTGGCTGCGCGTGTGCATGGGTACCGACGAGGAGATGGAAACCTTCCGTAACGCCCTTGTTGAAGCGCTTCGTATAGTGGAAGCAGCATAAGGGACGTTTCTTTCCGATTGCGGCGAGACCCGAAGCGATTCGAGTCCCGCCGCAATCCAATATGACGAATCACACAGGAGACATGATGGCAAGAACCGCGCACATCGTCCGCGAAACCAGCGAATCACACATCGACCTCGAACTGAACCTCGACGGCACCGGCAAAACCGATATCGATACATCCGTGCCGTTCTACAACCATATGATGACCGCGCTCGGCAAGCATTCGCTGATCGACCTGACCATCCACGCCCACGGCGACACCGACATCGACGTGCACCACACCGTGGAAGATACGGCCATCGTGTTCGGCGAAGCTCTGAAGCGGGCCCTCGGCGACAAGAAAGGCATCCGCCGCTTCGCCGACGCCACCGTGCCGCTCGACGAGGCGCTGGCCAAGGCCGTGGTCGACATTTCCGGCCGCCCGTACTGCGTGTGCAGCGGCGAGCCCGAAGGCTACGAATTCTGCATGATCGGCGGCCACTTCACCGGCTCTCTGGTCCGCCACGTCATGGAATCCATCGCCTTCCACGCCGGCATCTGCCTGCACATGCAGGTGCTCGCCGGCCGTGATCCGCATCACATCGCCGAAGCCGAATTCAAGGCGCTGGCCCGTGCGCTGCGCTTCGCCGTGGAAATCGACCCGCGTGTAGACGGCGTGCCCAGCACCAAGGGAGCCCTGTGATGGCCGACGACAAGTTCGATCCGGACGAATCGCACTTCTCCGACGAGGAGCTTGAGGCCGCGCTCGCCGGATTCGAGAAAGAATTCGCGGACGATTCGGCATCCGGCGATGCCAGTGATACCAGTGATGCCGATAAAACGGCGGACGCTGCTTCAGCGAAGTCCGATTCCGACGCGAATGATGATACGGCTGATAAGGCTTCCGCTGATTCCGGCCAGCCTATGACCGACGACGTCACCGGGTCGGTCGCTGATGCGGTGAATGAGGCCATGGCCGACGTGGTCGACCCCTCGCTCGGCTTCGACAACGAACTCGCTGGACTGTTGGGTAACAAGGCGAAGGTGGCGCTGATCGTCACCCGTCTTGCCTCCGCCGAACTGTTGGCCGCGTTCTGCCAGCTGTCGGACATCTCCGCCGCATGCGTCGGTGCCAATCAGGGGGCCGTCGCGGTGCTGAAGAATCTGGACGGCGACGGCCCGGAAGCCGCAGCCAAGGACCTGACCACCGTGGTATCCGGCATGGCCGTGATTCTTGCAGTCAATCGTGCCGACAAGCTCGAAGTGGCCATGTACGTGCAGGGAGAGGCCGGACAGAGTTTCGCGCCGCCCGTGCTGTTCACCTCCACACCGCGCTTCGTCGAGGACCTGATGCTCGGCATCGTAACCCTGAACCAACTCAAGACCCAAGGGTTCGAAGTGGTGGATTCCGCTGGACTCGACCATGACCAGGCGATGCAGATTCTCGCCAACCATACCAAGCGTGGGCGTGGCGGACGCGGCTCCCGCATCGAATAGACGCCAACCAACCAGTAGGGGATAGGAGAGAATATGACCACAGCGGTTGTTTTCGATTACGGTTTCGGCAATGTACGTTCCATGGTGCGTGCGCTCGCCAATCTTGGCGTCGACACCACCCTCACCTCCGACTACCGGCAGTCGTTGGAGGCCGACGGTCTGGTCGTGCCGGGCGTGGGCGCGTTCGCCGCATGCATGGAAGGACTGAAGAAGGTCGACGGCGACCGTGTGATCTATGATCGCATCCGCGCCGGCCGCCCGGTGCTTGGCGTGTGCGTGGGCGAGCAGATCATGTTCGAACACGGTCTGGAGCACGGGGCCCATGCCGCGGGCATCGGGCTGATCGGCGGAACGGTGAACCTGCTGGACGCCGACGTGGTGCCTCACATGGGATGGGACACGATCGAGGCCGCCCCCGATTCGGTGCTGCTCAACGGCGTGGAGAATGAGCGGTTTTACTTCGTGCACTCCTACGCCGCGATGGAAGTGAAGCCGGCGGATACGTCCCGCTTCGACATTGATCTGAGCGGTGCGCCCGAACGCGTGAGCTGGTGCTCGTACGGCCGGTCGCGTTTCGTGGCCGCCTACGAACACGGCCCGCTGTCCGCCACGCAATTCCACCCGGAAAAGTCCGGGGACGCTGGCTCCCAGCTCCTCAAGAACTGGATCGCCACGCTGTAAAAAGCATGAAGCTCCCCTCTGACGAGAGAGCTCAAATTATGTATAAGTAACTGAAGAAAGGCTCTTCTTATGTCGTTGACTCTGCTGCCCGCCGTCGATGTACGCGATGGCAAGGCCGTGCGCCTGCGCCAAGGCGAATCCGGTTCCGAAACCGATTACGGTTCGCCGTTTGAGGCCGCCCGTACCTGGGTTGAGGCCGGTGCCGAATGGATTCACCTGGTCGACCTTGATGCCGCTTTCGGTACGGGCAACAATCGCGATCAGCTGCGTGAAATCGTTCATGAGCTTGGCGACCGCGTGAACATCGAACTGTCCGGCGGCGTGCGCGATGACGCTTCGTTGGACGCGGCCCTTGAGGCCGGTGCCGCCCGAGTGAACATCGGCACCGCCGCTTTGGAGAACCCGGATTGGACCGCTTCGGTCATCAAGAAGTACGGCGACCGTGTGGCTGTTGGTCTGGATGTGCGCGGTCACACACTGGCGGCGCGCGGCTGGACGCGCGAAGGCGGCGACCTGTTTGAGACCATGAAGTTCCTTGACTCCGTGGGCTGCTCGCGTTACGTGGTCACCGACGTGGCCAAGGACGGCATGATGTCCGGCCCGAACATCCAACTGCTGCGTGAAGTCGCCGAACGCACCGACGCCAAGGTCACGGCCTCCGGTGGTATCTCCAAGCTGGACGATTTGCGCGCCATCAAGGAACTGGCCGAGATCGGCGTCGATTCCGCCATCCTCGGCAAGTCGTTATACGCACGTGCGTTCACGCTCCAGGAAGCGCTCGCAGTCGCGAAGTAGGCAAAGGACTCGCCTTAGCGAGACTGTTAAGCTACCTTTGCTCAGCTATCGCTTCACTCAGGCCTCGCCTACGGACAGCCCACTGGGCTGTCCGCTTAACGGCTCAGCAAGGAAGGTCGCCGGATTTGAGGAGCTTTTTGAAGACGGTGTAGTCTTCATCATTCTGTTCGGCGTAGCTGACGGCGAACGAGGCAATGGCCTGATCGAATTCGTCGGTGCCACCCATGTAATTGGCGATCGCGATCGAATCGCCGGTGCGGGCGTGGGCATGCGCCAACGACCATGCGCACATGCGCGACAGATCGCTCAATCCCGAAGCGTTGAGATTGTCGATATCAATCGAACCCTTGCCATTCCACAACTGGCGCACGTAATAGTCGCGCGGTCGGCCATCCTCGGCCATAAAGCTCGACCAACCCAACAGCACATCGGCCGTATTCTGAATCAGCTTCTGCCCCTGAACCACGCGCTCACCGTGCGTGGCGTACGGCGACGCGCCGCAGTAATGCTCGAGCACGGAATACGTGGCCTCCTTCATCTGAATCATCATCGGATCGTCGATATCACGCGCGATCCACACCGACGTCCACGCGCGCTGGCCCACCGAGCCCACGCCCACCACCTTGCGGGCCGCGTCCTGATAGCGCAAATGATCGAACACCCAACGGCGATCGTCGTACAGGGAATGCCGGTAGCTCTCGAACAGCGTGTCTATACGTGCCTGCAACGCATCCAAGTCGGCGTAATCATCCAGCTGATTGATCGGCACCAGCTCGGGCGGATTGGATTTGAACCTGAGCTTGCCGCTCTCATAACGGCACAGTTTGGCCGCCGCCGCGTCGTTATCCTTCAGCAGCGCCTTCATGGCCGCCTCGCGCAGCACACGGCTGCGTTTGGAACCGGTGGTCTCGAAGCGGTCGAGCGTCTCCTCCACGTCCAGGTGCTCGTACCACGCGTCAAGGTAATCCATTCCGGAGAACCACTTCATGCGTGTGCGGTACGTGTGTACGCACTGGACCACGGCGGCGCGACGGTCCTTCTCCTTGATTTTGTTGGCGCGTCCGCAGATTTCCACCGAGACGGCGAGACGCTTCAGATCCCATTCCCACGGGCCGATAGCGGTTTCGTCGAAATCATTGATATCGAACACCAGACGGGCGGAAGGGGAGCGGAAAATGCCGAAATTGCCGATATGCGCGTCGCCCACGCACTGCACCGGAATGCCAGTGACCGGCGTGGAAGCCAGGTCATTGGTCATGATGAGCACGGTGCCCCGGTAGAAGGTGAACGGGCTGGCGCTCATGCGCTTGTAACGCAGCGGAATCAGATCCGGTACGCGAATCGCGGACTGCTCCTCCAAAAGGCTGATCGCCTCACGCCGGCCCTCCTTGACCTGCCAGATGGCATGTGCGTCCAGCGGCGCCTTGGCACGAGTGGCGATGCCGGCGCGCGAACGGTCGCGCGGGTCGGTGGCCTGCGTCCAGCTGGTCACGTCGACGGGCGGATTGGCGGATGGGGTGAGATGATCTTCGCTCATAGTCACTACCATAGTGCCGTGCCGGCATGGGCCCGAACCATGCCTGACATGCGGACCGGGGCATGTTGATGAAATCTCGCGACTCGCAGGTGACAAACAGTGAGATGTTAACGCCCCTCGTAACACGGTTATGGAACGATAGGCGACTATGGATAAACAGCAGGAGTTTGCGCTGCGCACGGTCGAAGAACGCGACGTGCGCTTTATTCGTCTGTGGTTCACGGACGTGTTGGGAACACTGAAGTCCGTGGCGATTGCTCCGGCCGAACTGGAAGCCGCGTTTGAGGAGGGTCTCGGCTTCGACGGTTCCGCCATCGAGGGCATGACCCGCGTGTCCGAAGACGACATGATCGTTCAACCCGATCCCGCGACGTTCCAGATCCTGCCGTGGCGCGGTGGCCCGCAAGGTACCGCCCGCATGTTCTGCGACATTCTGACCCCAGACGGCGAGCCTTCGCTCGGCGATCCACGTCACGTGTTGAAGCGTACGCTCGCCAAGGCCAAGGACAAGGGCTTCACGTTCTACGTGCATCCGGAAATCGAGTTCTACCTGTTCGAAAGCCAGGACGACTGGTCCAAGGCCCCGACCCCGATCGACGAGGGCGGCTACTTCGACCATGTGCCGCGCAGCCCAGGCATGGACTTCCGCCGCGCCACCGTGAACATGCTCGAGCAAATGGGCATCTCGGTGGAATACTCGCACCATGAGGCGGGGCCAGGCCAGAACGAGATCGATCTGCGATACGCGGACGCGCTCACCATGGCCGACAACATCATGACATTCCGTACGGTGGTCAAGGAGATTTCCTTGGAGCGTGGCATTCACGCCAGCTTCATGCCCAAGCCCCTGGCCGACGCGCCTGGTTCCGGCATGCACACGCACCTGAGCCTGTTCGAAGGCGATTCCAACGCCTTCTACGAGGCCGGTCAGGAGTTCAACATGTCCCTGACCGCCCGCCAGTTCGCCGCCGGCATCCTGTACCATGCGGCCGAAATCTGCGCGGTCACCGACCAGTACGTCAACTCGTACAAGCGCCTGTGGGGCGGCAATGAGGCACCAAGCTACATCTGCTGGGGCCACAACAACCGTTCCGCGCTGCTGCGCATCCCGCAGTACAAGCCGGGCAAGGGCAACTCCGCGCGCATGGAGTTCCGTGCGCTCGACCCGGTGGCCAACCCATACCTTGCCTACTCGGTGCTGCTGGCCTCCGGTCTCGATGGCATCGATAAGCAGATGCAGCTGGGCGAACCCACCAGTGATGACGTGTGGGAGCTCACCGACGGCGAACGTCAGGCTATGGGCATTCAGCCGCTGCCGCGCTCGCTGGACGAGGCGCTGAAGATCATGGAGAAATCCGACTTCGTGGCCGACGTGCTCGGCGAACACGCCTTCGGCTACTTCCTGGACAACAAGCACCAGGAATGGGAGGAGTACAACCAGCAGGTCACGCCTTACGAGCTGAAGAAGTATCTGCCGAAGCTGTAATCGCAAGCGTTGCACATGTGCCGAACCCCGTCGATGATTGGTCATCGGCGGGGTTTTCTATAGCGTGTCGTGGTGGTGGGTAGCGGGCAGAGGTGGGAATAGTGTTGTCGCTGAGTTGATACGAAAAACGATTGACGTAACCGACGAATCAGCTTGTAGTACGAGCGAGAGCACTCAAGAGAGCACCCATGACGAACACACCTGCGAACACCGCGCGCACCGACCGCTTCTTCAATCTGCCGGTCACCATCCTGATCTTCGCCAGCTTCATGCTGGGCATGAGCGAATTCGTGGTAGTGGGCATCCTGCCGGACATCGCATCCGGACTTAAGGTCTCCGAAGTGACCGTGGGTAATCTGGTGGCCATCTTCGCATTCGTGTACGCGCCCTGCACGCCGCTCGGATCCGCATTATCCGCCCGATTCCCGCGCTTTCTCACCTATCTGACGTTGATGGGCGTGTTCCTCGTCGGCAATATCCTGTGCGCCTTCGCGCCGAACTATCCGGTGCTGCTCATCGCCCGACTGCTCATCGCCTCGGTGTCCGGCACGCTGGTGGCCATCTCCATGACCTTCGCGCCCGACGTGACCATCGACAAATACCGCACCAAGTTCATTGCCTGGGTATTCTCGGGTTTCTCCATCGCCTCTGTGGTCGGCGTACCGGCCGGCACTTGGGTGGCCAATACTTTCGGCTGGCGTGTCACCTTTGCCTTGGTTTCGGTGCTCACCGCCGTGCTGATGGCATCGATGGCAGTGTCTCTGCCACGCAACTCACATCCGGCGAAGATCGGTTTCCTGAGGCAATTCCGTCTGTTCTTCGACCGCCGCATCCAGCTCGGCGTGGCGGATGTGGTCTTTGGCGCAGCCGCCTCCTACGTCTTCTACACGTATCTCTCGCCGATCATGCGCGACGAAATCGGTGTGCCCGAACGCTATATCAGCGTCGGCTTGGTGGTCTACGGCTGTGCCTGCCTGTGGAGCAACCTGTACGGAGGCAAGCTGGCCGATCGGGGCAGGAGGGTCGAGCCGCTGACCCACATTCGACCGATCTACTGCGTGCAGGCCGTCTGCCTGTGCCTGCTGGCTTTCGCCTCGCTGGTGCCGGCCGGCGGCGCACTGCTGCTGGTGGCGCTTGGCATGCTCATGTATCTGCAGAATTCCGCTTCCCAGGTGCTGTATATGGATGTGGCCTACCAATCCCATCCCGGTTCGGTGAATCTGGCCGCCTCCCTGAATTCCATGTCGTTCAACATCGGCATCGCCATCGGCTCCGCGGTCGGCGGCCTGGTCAACGACCTCCTTGGCCTGACCTGGCTCGGCCCGGTCGGCGCGATTTTCGCGCTGCTCGCGGTCGGCACCACGACCCTGCTGCGTCCGTACGTCGAACGCTGATATCGTCGGTCGTCCCTCATTCCAGCTCGTCGGGACATCAGAGTGACTGCTAGCGCGTACAGTGGAATATCTGGAGTACAGCAGGGAAGTCTGGAGGATATGTCATGGTCAATATCTCTGATGTGGCCCGAGCGGCAGGCGTGTCGAAAGCCACGGTGTCATATGTGCTTTCCAACGACCCGAGGATCACGGAGCAGACCGCAAAAAAGGTGAGAAAAGCCGTTGACGATTTAGGATACACGGTCAATCACGCGGCACGGGCTTTGTCTGCAAAGGAGACCAAGACCTTCGGCATCGTCTCTCCTGCGGTGCATGGCACCTATTTATCCGCATTGTTCGGATTGCATGTGTACTTGCTGTCGGAACACGCGGCACGATATGGGTACGACACGCTGTTCATCGGCAGCGATGACGGTGCCGAAGCGATGAGAAAAGCGTGGGCGTCCAGAAAAGTGGATGGATTCATCCTCATGGATGTATGCGACGATGATCCCCGTATGCGCATCGCAGCAAAAATGGGAATGCCGACAGTGGCCTTCGGCTCCCCGAAGGACTCATTCGGTTTGGACATGGTCGATTCCGATTTCGTCAAGGAGGCGAAGTCCATTATCGAATTCCTGGTCGCGGAGGGACATCGGGAGACGATTCTCGTTTTGTGGTCGCAGCTGATTTTCAAACGACGCATGGGATTTGCGTTGCGTTTTTACGATGCCATCATGGAGTCGGCGCGGAACAACGATATGACGGTACATGTCGTCAGTCCGGGTGATGACGATTCCGATCCGTCACGCATTATCGAGCAATCGCTGGAATCGTACCCGAACGCCACCGCGATGGTACTGCATAATGAACCTGCGACTATAGTCGCACCTCAGACATTTGCCCAAAAAGGCATCACGGTTCCTGATGATCTGCGTGTGATTACGGTATTTCCGAAACAGCTCGGCACCCCGATGAAGATTCCGTTCGCATCTGTGCAGACCGATGTCGGTGAGCTGACCAAAGCGGTGATTCAACTGTTGATGTCAAGAGTCGCAAACCGCGACGCGCCGATGGAAAAGCTATTCTTTGATTTCCCGTTAGTGGCTGAATAAGAACGAGGTTAGCGCTAACAATCTCTCGCGGACTTGATTAGACCGTCATACTAATTTGCCATCGTGCCCCGGTTTGGTGTATATTAATAATCGTTGAACCGGTTAAACAAAGTCGGGACAAGCTGTCACAGCGCTGTAGACAGCCGTCCGAAAGTAATTGCTGGACACATTGCTGCGTGGCATTGAAAGGACAATGAGATGAATAATGCAACAACCCGTCGTGTGCTCTCTGTGATCGTTGCGGCGGCTGCAACCATGAGCCTCACCGCCTGCGGAGGCTCTTCATCCGCCAAGGATGATAACGTCATCGAGTTTTGGGATCCATATCCGCAGAAAACCGCAGATAGCACATGGCAGGCTTTCGTGGAGAAGTGCGCGCCTGACGGATACACCGTGAAGCGTGCCGGCTACGCGCAGTCCGATCTGTTGAACAATCTGACCACAGCCGTCAAGGCCGATAACGCACCTGAGATCGCGCTGATCGACAATCCGAAGATGCCTACGGCTGTGGATGCGGGCCTGATCACCGATATCAAGGCCGCAGGCGTGGATGTATCCGGTTATGACGAGAACATTGAGGGTCCCGGCATTATCGATGGCGTCCAGTACGGCGTTTCGTACGGGTCCAATGCTCTTGGTCTGTACTATAACCCGACGGTTCTTGAGAAGGCGGGCGTCGATCCGGCGTCCATCACTGATTGGGATTCTCTGAATGACGCAATCGAAAAGGTCGTCAACGCCGGATATAAGGGCATCACCTTTGCTGGAATCTCCGGCGAAGAAGGCACTTTCCAGTTCCTTCCCTGGTTCTGGGGTGCTGGCGGCAACCTGGCCAAGGTCTCTGGTTCAAGTGCCGAGAAGGACGCTCTCGACTTGGTGTCGAACTGGGTGAAGCAGGGGTGGGCGCCGAAGTCCGTGGCCACCGACAACCAGTCCGCCGCATGGGATTTGTTCCTGACTGGTGAATATGGATTCTCCGAGAACGGTTCTTGGCAAGCCGAATCGGCGGCCGAAGAGAGATATGAAATGATTCCGATCCCATCCAAGGACGGTGGCGTGGCCCCGGTGCCCACCGGTGGTGAGTTCATCACCATTCCCACGCAGAAGAACATGAGTGATGACAAGCTGAAGGCGACGGTCGATGTGATTGAGTGCCTCATTGACGGCGACAATCTCAAAGCCCTGAACGACGAAATGGTCTACCTCGCTGCAAAGAGCGACGTTCGCGCCAAGCAGGTCGAGGAGAATGAGATCTGGAAACCGTGGGTCGAGATCGTGGAAAGCGCATCCGGCCGCACCACCGACGTCGGTCTTGAATACGAGGATATCTCCGCCCAGCTTTCCGAAGATCTGCAGACATCGTTGAACGAATCCTGACATACGGCCATAGCCGTCCCCTATTATTCTTTCCCCTTCCTCCTCCTTACAGGTGTCCGGTCTTCAGCGGATCGCGGCGGGCCGGACACTTTTTTCTTACCTTTATTCATCGTTTTCCCGCACACAGGTGGCATTATGTCAACAACACAATCACATGCGGAACGGCCTGCGCGAAAGATCAAGCCGATCACGCTGGCGGCGATAGGGTTCGCCGCCCCGCTCATCATCTACATGCTGGTGTTCTACGTATCCCCGTTGTTCCAGAACATCTCCATGAGCTTGCACCGCTACACGCGAAGAACCTTCGTGACCGGAGAGGCGCCATGGACCGGGCTGGAAGTCTACCGTGAGGTGGTGTCCAATCCCGAATTCTGGACCACGCTGCGCCAGACGCTTATTTTCGTGGTGCTGTCCATCATTTTCCAGTATTCGATTGGCCTTGCTCTGGCCGTGTTCTTTAATCAAAACTTCAAACTTTCCGCTGGCCTGCGCGGTGCCTTCCTTGTGCCGTGGCTATTGCCGCCGATGATCTCCGGCACGATTTGGCAGTGGATGATGGATGCTGATAATGGTTTGATCAACAATCTGCTCGGCGTAGTCGGCATGGACCCGGTATGGTGGCTTCAGGCGGATAAATCCCTGTGGGCGGTGATCATCGCCAACATTTGGCTGGGTATTCCGTTCAACCTGGTCATTCTTTACTCCGGTCTGCAGAACATCAACGGCGATCTGTATGAAGCTGCGGCCTTGGATGGCTGCAACGCGTGGCAGCGTTTCTGGCGAATTACCTTCCCGCTTTTAAGGCCGGTCACGATGATTACCCTGCTTCTGGGCTTCGTCTATACGCTACGCACGGTGGACATCATCTGGATCATGACCAAGGGCGCCGGCACGTCACGCACATTGGCCACATGGGCCTATGAAATGGCGTTCGGCAAAGGTACGTCGGCCACCATCAAATACTCCGAAGCCTCCGTGGTCGGCACAATCCTGATTCTGGTGGCACTGGTATTCGCACTGGTCTATCTGTGGGCGCAAAGCAAAGAGGAAGAGAGGTAAACCGACATGCAACACCGTTCGACTTGGTGGAAGACCGCAATCGGCATCGTGCTGACGATCATCATGCTGTTCCCCGTCTATTGGATGATCAACATCTCTTTCACCCAACGTCGGTCAATCCGTTCCGGCGACTTGATTCCAAAGGACTTCACCCTTGACAACTACGCTGCGGCGTTCGAATCGCAGCTACCATACTTGGGTACATCGTTGATCATCGCACTGGGTTGTGTGATCGTCACCCTGCTCATCGCGCTTCCTTCATCCTATGCAATCGCGATTCTGCGTATCAAAGGGCGTAAGACACTCAACTTCCTGCTCATCGCCGCACAGATGATTCCAGCCGTCGTCATGGCATTGGGCTTCTACCAGATCTTCAGTGATATCGGCCTGTTGGATAGCGTTCCGGGTCTGATCGTCGCCGACTCGACGCTTGCAGTGCCATTCGCAGTGATGCTGCTTACCGGCTTCATGACGGGCATGCCACGGTCCCTTATAGAAGCCGCCGAAATCGATGGCGCCTCTCAGTGGACCGTGTTCACACGCATCGTCATCCCGCTGTCCCGGAACACCATCGTGACCACATCGCTGTTCTCATTCCTGTGGGGTTGGTCCGACTTCATGTTCGCCTCCACATTGGATTCCGGCGGCGGTAAAATGCGTCCTATCACCATGGGCATCTACGACTTCATCGGTTCACAGAACCAGGAGTGGGGGCCGATGATGGCAACGGCTGTACTGGCATCGGTGCCGACCGCCCTGTTGCTGATCGTGGCCCAGAAATATGTGGCGGCCGGTGTGACTGCAGGTGCCATCAAGGACTGATGTTGCGATTCGCAACCTTATGAGAAAAGAACTGACATGACTTTACTTACATTCCATACCGACGGGCATGCTTTGACCTGGACGGGAGACGGAGAATACCTGCGTGTTGAACCGTGGGGCAAGGATTCCGTGCGAGTCCGTGCCGCACAAATGCACGAGGTCGAAAATCCGGCATGGGCATTGCTGGAGAAGCCCGGGAAGCCATCCGACGGTGCTTCGGTCAGCATAGATGCCGGGCACGGCACCGCCGAGCTGCGCAACGGGCACATCATGGTGAAGGCCAAAGCCACATACGGTGTATACGCAGGTGCCGGCTACGAGGAACCGAGATGCGAACTCTCCTTCTTCACGGCTGATGGCAAACCGTTGCTGCGAGAGGCGGCCAGAGGAGGTTCTCTGGACCTGCATGCCCGACGATTCAAACCGATTATCGGGGGAGACCATGCTGTGACCGTCTCATTCGAAAGTCCCGTGAACGAGCGGCTGTACGGTATGGGCGAATACCAGCAGAACGTCATGGATCTCAAAGGCTGCACGCTGGAACTTGCTCATCGTAATTCGCAAGCCTCTGTGCCGTTTGTGGTATCTTCGGCCGGTTACGGCTTCCTGTGGAATAATCCCGCCGTCGGTTCCGTGGTATTCGGCAAAAACCGAACCGAATGGAAGGCCGACGCCACTCGACAGATCGATTACTGGATTACCGCCGGCGACACCCCCGCGGCGATCATGGAGCATTATGCCGATGCCACCGGGCATGCTCCGGTCATGCCGGAATGGGGACTTGGCTTCTGGCAGTGCAAGTTGCGCTACTGGAATCAGGAACAGTTGTTGAAGGTGGCTCGCGAATTCAAAAAACGCGACATCCCATTGGACCTTATCGTCATTGATTTCTTCCACTGGCCGTATATGGGCGATTTCCGATTCGAACAGGAATTCTGGCCGGATCCCAAGGCCATGTGCGATGAACTGCATGATATGGGCATCAAGGTCATGGCCTCCGTATGGCCGCAGGTCGCCATCGCCTCCGAGAACTATGCCGAGATGAAGGCGAACAATCTGCTGGTCAGGGCCGATCGCGGCGAAGATCTCGGCATGCTGTTTGAAGGTCCCAGCCAGTTCTACGATGCCACAAATCCCTCAGCGTGCGAATATGTATGGAGCAAGTGCCGGCAGAACTATGCCGATTACGGCATCGACGCATTCTGGCTGGATGAAGCCGAGCCCGAATACGGTACTTACGACTTCGAAAACTATCGATACTTCGCAGGGTCCAGCCAGCAGGTGGCGAACCTCTATCCACGTGAATACAACCGGGGCTTCTTCGAAGGGCAGACGGCATACGGGCGAGAAGACCAGATCGTCAACCTGACCCGCTGCGCATGGGCCGGCTCCCAACGATACGGTGCATTGGTATGGTCGGGCGATGTCGGCTCCACCTTCGCGGACCTCAAGGCACAGATCACCTGTGGCATTCACATGGGTATGGCCGGTATCCCTTGGTTCACCACTGATATGGGCGGCTTCCATGATGGTGATATCAACAGTGACGGGTTCAAGGAACTGTTGGTCCGCTGGTGCCAGTTCTCCTGCTTCTCTCCAGTGATGAGAAACCATGGCGATCGTTCCGCCATCCAGCCGGATGGCACCATGAAGGAAACCATAGTCAATGCGGCCGGAGAACACCGGTCATCCTCCGGGGCGGACAACGAGCCTTGGAGCTACGGCGAGAACATCGAACGTATCATCGTGAAGTTCATCCGAGTCCGTGAACGCATGCGCGATTACATGCGCGAATTGTTCGATGAGGCTCATAGGACGGGGCATCCGCTGATTCGAGGCCTGTTCTATGAATTCCCCGATGATGCCGCTGCCGCGGATATCGCGGACGAATACATGCTTGGCGCGGATTTGTTGGTGGCTCCGGTGGTCGAGGAAGGCGCTCGCAGCAGGTCCGTATATCTGCCAGGCGATGAGACGACCTCATGGACCGATCTGCGCGATGGTACGGTGTACACCGGCGGGCAAACCGCTACCGTCGATGCGGCCCTTGACACGATTCCCGTATTGGCGCGCAATGGCAAGGACCATGGTCTGGCCGGGATCTTGTAAACCAATATCCGGCGTATCGTGCTGATCGCCTAGGATGCGTCATATTTCGAGGGTCGGACAACATCGCGTTCCGACCCTCTTCCATATTGGGAACGATGCGGATACGTATGAAAGGATGATGATGGCGGTTTCCGGCGCTACCGTGCATTCTCTTTGGACCAAGTTAAGCTAGGAGAAGGGGAAATTTCCCGTAGACAGATGTTGGTCCGGGACTACATCCGCACCTTCGATCTCGACCGGCTGTTGCACACATTCCGCCGCAATGCCGGCATCGTCAGTGTTGCGAAGCCTCTAGGAGGATGGGAAAGCGAGGATGGGGAATTCGTGGCCATTTCGTAGGTCATTTTCTTTCCGCCGCTGCAAAGTTCCATGCCACGGATGATCCGGACGACGGCATGCTGCGCATCGTGAATGACCTGGTGAATGGGCTGGCCGAATGCGCTCGTGCGGACGGGTACCTGAGTGCATTCCCCGATACCGAATTAGACAAGCTCGAAGCCAAGGAATTCCACGGCGTCTGGGCACCCTACTATACCTTGCATAAAATCGTGCAGGGCCTGGTTGATGCCCATCGCTATGCAAGGAATGAAACGGCGTTGACTCTGGCGATGGGCATGGCTCATTACATCGGACGGCGATTCGCGCGACTTGGCCGATGGAATATCGACAACATTCTGCGTCCGGTCCGGTTGAATCCGCTCAACGAATATGGTGGCTTGGGAGACACCTTGTATTCGCTATACGAATTGACTGGAGATCATGATGTGCTGGCCACGGCACAACTGTTTGATCGTGATTATTTCACCGGTAACCTCATACGCGGGGTGGATATGCTTGAGGATCTGCATGCCAACACGCATTTGCCGGTTATGATCGCAGCATTGCACCGTTGCCGTGTCACCGGAGATGATCAATATCTGGCGGCGGCGGAGAACGGATATGACTGCCTGCTTGGACGAACTTTTGCCAACGGGTCGAACAGTTCGCGGGCTGAACATTACACCTTGCATTATGGCGTATCGGATCGTGCGGAACATTGGGGACCATATGGGGACCTGAGCAAATCGCTGACAGGAGGAGAGCGAATCCTGTTGCGCGCATAACACCGAACGCCTGACACGTGGACTATTCGAGACCGACGGAGACATACGCAAACTCGATCATCTGGAACGGCTCAAATACAATGCTGTGCTTGCCTGTTTGAACCCAGAGGATGGGCTGTCCGTCTATCACCAACCTCTGGGAGCCGGCGTACGCCGTCTGTACAGCACGCCTTACGATTCCTTCTGGTGCTGCACCGGCACGGGAATCGAGGCGGCGGCTTCCCCACAATCCGGCATCTGGTATCAGCGGGTAAATCAGAATCTTCCCACCATATTGCTCGGCATGGCTGTTCCCTCCATGTTGGAATGGAAGGAACAAGGTGTTGTTTGTGAATTACGTACGGCATATCCGGCCGGCGTCGAGTCTTCGATGCATCTGATGCTGTCAGAGCCAAGACGTCTGCGAATAATGCTGCGAGCGGATTGCGTTCAGGACGTGCACGTTACCGCTGATTCGAAGGACATTGCCGGCATAGTGGCCGATTGGAGTGATGAATCAGCGGACGATCGTATACGTCTATCGAATGATGGGACGTTCATTGTGATGGAGGGAATGTTCCAGGATGGCGATTGCATCGATTGGATCGTGCGCTCGCCATTTCATGCCGAAGCATTGCCAGGAGATCCCACACGTGTGGTTCTGCTGTATGGCAATGTGTTGTTGGCGGCGGCGGGAAGTGACGCGAATATTCCTGAATCCTGTCAAAACAATCGGAGTCTTGCGGAGCATGCCCATCGGCAAAACGGCACTGATGCTCTGCGATTCCTGCTACGGCGCGACGGCTTCGTGGATGGGCATAACGCTCCGCTGCAACTGAAACCAGTATATGCAGTCGGCGAGGAAACATACTCGGCGTACTTCAATGTAGACGAATCGCATCCATGGATACCAGAGGAATTCGTGCCTGTGGCGTCAGGGGAGAACTAACGTTCTTCACATGGGCCGTTGACTGGTCCGTGACCGAATTCGATTTCGGTGAACGGCATAATGCCGATGTCGAAGACCAGCGACAATTCCTCCGGCATCAGCCTGCGTTATCAGCTTCGCGGCGAACCGAACCAGCCGGTGTAGATAAGCGCGAAGTTGCGGTTGCCATAACTGGAGCAGGAATCGCCGGTACCGTTGCCAGCGGCCAGTGCGGAGATGTTCGGCTGGTAAGGCGTATAGATGTAGAGCAGGGCGGTCGCCTTGTTTTCGATATACACTTGCGCGCCGCCGCATGCCGCGTTCGGATGATATTGGATGTAGTTGAGACTGTGCGCCATGTATCCGTACTGTTCCTCGTGCTCGAGATAGTAACGGTACCGCTTGGCCGCGCCATACACCTGCCGAAAGAATCCGGCATAGGTGGGATCGCAGTCGGCGGTATCCGGACAGTTCAGCCCCATCGCCGCCATGAGCTGGTAGTTGCTGGGATTGACAGCGGTGACCAGATGCTGCTCCTTCTGCATCACGGTGAGCAGCACTTTCTGACTCACCTTGCAGGCACGGGCCGACTGGTCGATGATTGCCGCCGCCGACTCGCCTTTGCTGCCCGTATAGTCCGTGCACAGGCCTTCGCCTGACTCGTTCGATGTGTCGAAGGTCATCGCGGCCAGCGAGCCGCCTTGTGCATCCAAAAACGATTGGACTTCAGCCTGACTCATCGCCGAACCATTGAAGAACTGACCATCCGAAATAATATTGCCCGGATTGAAATCGTATGTTCGCGTCAGTTCCAGCTGTGCCGCCTCGGCTGCGCGAACCTGTGCCCGCCAGTTCGTGAAACGAACCAGCCCGGCCACCAGCGCTACGACAACGACCACCGCCACCGTGGGAATCAGCACCATCTTGATACGGGTCGGCCAGTTCGCCTTACGCCAGGAACGCTTCAGAGCATTGATCGGACCGTGCCTACGATTGCGTTTCCTTTTCCGATTGCCGAGGCGTCCGCGCACTTGCCCACGCTGTGATGATGGCTTGCGCGTGCGCTGGCGTGTGGCCTGGCGACTTGTTCGCCGTTCGGTCACGCCAGCGCTTTCTTGATACGGTTGAGCGAAGCCGGCCCCTTGGTGCCAAGCTCCTGCGCCCATAGGGACACGTAGAACTCTTCAAGCATCCAACGGGCCTGTTCGGCCTGCTTCATCAATGCCTCATGCTTCGGGCCGGCCGGCTCCGCCTTGGCACGGGCCATCGCCTTATCGACCACCTGACGGGCCTCGTCGGCCTGCCAGGCCCACTTGACGTCACGGTTCTTATCGGTTTTCGCCTTATTGAGTCGGCTCAGATCGGCTCTCAAATATCGGCTCAACGACTTCAGCGCATCCGGGGGAGTACGCCCGATGAATCCGGGGTAGACGAGCGTGGCGATATGGTCGCGAATCGACTGCAACACCGAAAGCATCGGCAGATCAGCCTTGCCGCCAGTGGCCTTGTCGACTTCGGCATAAGCCTTGAGCACGGCGATCACGTCATGCGCCACCTGATAGACGGTGTCCTCGTACACTTCGCGCACATCGAGCACCGCATTGGCCAACGCCTCATCGTCCGAGAGCCTGTCGACATTCGGCATCAGCCGTTTGACCGTGGCCAGCTGCAGGTCTTCGACCAGATCCTTGGTGAACTTGTACGGAGCAGAAGCCAGCATCAACGCCTCGGTACCCAGCCAGCGCGACGAAATGCGTTCGGCCGGCAACCGCAGCGCATCCAATGCGCCACGCCAGAGCATCGTGGCCCGGGACTCGGTGGTGGCACCCGCCTTATGCAACAGGTTCGCCTGACTGACCAGCTTGCCCTGTTCTCCAGCCTGATCGGCCTGCTTCTTGACCATCTGACGGGCCGACGCCTCCGCCTGCGCGGCGAACTTGCGTTGCAGCGCCTTCAGATCCTTGGACACACCCAGCACCTTGACGGGGCCGCGCGCATGCCGGCGTCCACGAGGGTGCTTGCCGGCCGGCAGTTGCTGCTCCACCGAGAACGTGACCCTGAGATACGGGGAAAGACGCTCGACCAGTTCCGGCCCCAACACTTCGGGATGAATCTGCGCACCCTTGGTGGCGATGGCCGCCTTGGTGAACACATGTGCCAAATCAGGCCAGCCAACGGTCGTGCCATCCTCATCCACCGGCGGCAGATTCGGCTTCTGCTGCGAGCCCGAGCCCGGCAGATCCGGGTAATGCTCGTCGATCCAGTCACGAATCGCACGCGCGGCATCCGGGGCCGGCACGAACTGGACGCGCAGCTGCTTGGGCAGCGCCTTGATCATCGACAGAATCAGCTCATCCAACAGGCCCGGCACATTCCATGTGAACTGGTCGGGCGTGATACGCGAGAGCGCCTTCAACGGCACATGCACGGTGACGCCGTCGGCCGGGTCGGCCGGATCGTATACGTAGCTCAAACGCAGGTCGATGGGTTGGCCGTCCGATCCGGTCGTATGCCAATGGTCGGGGTAATCGTCCAGACTCACCGAATCGCTGGATGCCAGACGCTCCACCTTGGCCGGGTCGAAATCAAGCAGATTCGGCTGACGGTCATGCTCGGACTTCCACCATTTCGCCAGATCGGCCACGCTGGTCACATCGTTGGGAATGACCGCGTTGTAGAAGTCGAACAGATCCTCGTCGGACACGGTGTCCGCCAGCTGGCGGGTGCGGCTCGCGTCATCGGCGGCATCCTCGAGAATGTCACGGTTTTTGCCCACAAAGTCGTCGTAACTGAATCGCTGCTGAATATCGCCCTCGACCAGACCTTGGCGAATCAGGAAGTCGCGCGCCTCAAGCGGATTGATGCGTCCCCACTGCACGGCACGGTCCTGTACGATCGGCAGACCATACAGCAGCACGCGCGCGGTGGCCACAGCCGAGCCACGCGAACCCGACCAGTGCGGCTCCGCATACGTGGTGCGGGTCAATTGGCCGGCCAACGGTTCGGCCCACGCCGGGTCGATGGCCGCCGAATAGCGGGCCCACAGGCGAGAGGTCTCCACCAGTTCGGTGCTCATCACCCATGACGGGGTCTTCTTGGCCACGGCGGAGGCGGGGAACAGGGCGAAACGGGTGCCGCGCGCGCCCTGATAATCGTTCTTCGACTGCTTCTGGGCGCGTTTCATCGCACGGGCGCGCGCCGCACCGGTCAGCCCCGCGAAATCGGAGGCCTTGGGCTCACGCACCACCTGCATGCCCATCATCGACAGCAATCCGGCGAGCATCGACTTGTGGATGCCATCCGCATCCCACGAGCAGCACAGCGAATGCGCGGCCTGCTGATTCAACGGCAGCTGGCGAATCTCCAAGCCTGGGCGGGAGGCGGGCAACGGGTCGCCGACCTTGAACTTCAGCTCCTTGCACATCTGGCGTAGCTGGGAGACGAGATCTTTCCACTGGCGTATCCTCAGCCAGCTGAGATACTCGGTTTTGCAGATACGGCGCAGCGCGTTGTTGCTCGGGTCGCCGTCCGCTTGGAACACGCGATCCCAGATGTTCAGGGCCGTCAGGAAATCGGAAGTCTCATCCGCATATCGGTTGTGGATACGGTCGGCATCCTCACGCTTGTCGTCCGGGCGTTCACGTGGGTCCTGCAAGCTCAGGAACGCCACGACCACGAGCACCTGGGCCAGAAGATTCGGCGAACCGGTTTTCGCGGCCTCGATAACCATACGTCCCAGACGCACGTCGATGGGGATGCGCGCCAGCTGACGGCCGGTATGGGTGAGCGTCACCTCGCCGCGCTTTCGGCCGATGGCCTTGAGCTCGGTGAGCTCATTGAAACCGTCCGACACGGCCTTCATATCCGGCGGATCGATGAACCCGAAGTTCGTGACGTCCTCAGCCGTGCGGGCCACGCCCACCGACAGCATGTGAAGCACCACTGCACCCAGCGAGGTACGCAGGATTTCCGGCTCGGTGAAGCGCGGTCGGGTCTCGTAATCCTCACGCGAATACAGGCGGATCGCGATGCCGTCGGCCACGCGGCCGCATCGGCCGGACCTCTGGTCGGCACTGGCCTGGCTGATCGGCTCGATCGGCAGACGCTGGACCTTTGCGGTCTTCGAATACCGGGAGATACGGGCGGAACCGGGGTCCACCACGTAGCGGATACCGGGCACGGTCAGCGAGGTCTCAGCCACATTGGTGGCGATGACGATGCGCTGATGCAAATGCGATTCGAACACCTTGTGCTGGTCGGCAGCGGACAATCGCGCGAACAGCGGCATGATCTCGATGGCGTCCGGTCGGCGCATGTCGTCGGCGCGCGGACCGTAATGATGCCGCAGTGCGGCCTCGAACTCGTGGATGTCGCGCTCGCCGGAAGCGAAGACCAGAATATCGCGGGGACCGCGCTCATGGGAGGAGTGGATCACCAGTTCGGCGCAGGCTCGAGCCACGGCCGTGGGCATATCGGTGATGCCGTCATCGGCATAGGAGTCGCCGGACCGGCCGCGGGGCCGGTCGGAATCGGATTCCGCGATGGCGCTGGCCAGCTCGTCGTAATCGGCGTCGCCGGGGCGGGCGCCCACCGCGAATCCCGGCACTTCGCGCATCAACGCGGGCGCGGTGCCAAGCGGCTCGTAGACCACCTGCACGGGGAAGGTGCGGCCGGAAACCTCGATTACCGGCACCTTCTCATGCAAGGCGTGCTCGAAATGCTCCTGGAACTTGACCGAATCGATGGTCGCGGAGGTGATGATGAGCTTCAGATCGCGGCGCTGAGGCAGCAGTGCCGTCAGATAGCCGAGCAGAAAGTCGATGTTAAGACTGCGCTCATGCGCCTCGTCGATGATGATCGTATCGTATTGGGTGAGTTTCGGATCGCGCTGGATCTGGGCGAGCAGAATACCGTCGGTCACGACTCTCAATCGCGTGCTGGGCGAGCTTTCGTCGGTGAAACGCACCTGATAGCCGACCTCGTCACCGAGCTTCACGCCCATCTCCGAGGCGATACGTTCGGCCACCGTACGCGCGGCGATGCGGCGAGGCTGGGTGTGCACGATCTGCTTGCCGTGCGTGCCACGGCCAAGCTCAAGCAGGATTTTCGGCAGCTGTGTGGTTTTGCCCGAACCGGTCTGGCCGGACACAATAACGACTTGGGAACGTTTGACCGCGCGGGCTATCTCATCACGCGCGGCAGATACGGGAAGTTCTGCAGGATACTCATATTTCATGACGGACTTCAATGATACGGAAGCCCTTGGAGCTCGCGTATTTGCTCGCAGTGAACCCCTCGCCGAGCGCATCGTCCAGCCAGGGGATCAGCGAATCGGAGCCGAGATTCTTCTGCACTACGAGATAGGCGGCGCCGCCCACCTTGAGCTTCGGCAGCCAAGCCATAAGCAATGTATGCAGCGCTTCCTTGCCGACTCGGATCGGCGGATTCGACCAAATCGCATCAAACGTGAGGTCGCCCGGCACCGTCTCGCAGAACGCCGGCTGGTTCTCGGCGGGCAGGGGAGTGCTGGACTCGTCCACCTGAGCCGTATGAATGTTCGTGCGGCCGTTCGCCTGTGCGTTGGCATGGGTCAGGTCCAGCGCGCGCTCGTTGACATCCACCGCCCACACGTTCGCTTCGGGCGACTCAAACGCCAATGTCAGGGCGATAGGGCCCCAGCCGCAGCCCAAATCCAGGAAATCGCCGGTAAGCGGCGGCTCGGGCGCATGCTTCAGCAATACCGATGTACCGAGGTCCACGCGCGAGCCGGAGAACACGCCGTTCGACACCTGAGCGGTCGCCTCATGGCCGCGCAACGTTACGTTCAATGTGCGGCGCACATCTTTCGACGCGGGTTCCGCAGAGAAATACTGTTCTGCCATGGTCGCTCCATTTCTGCGGGATTCGCCGCTCTCGTATGCCGACCTGTATCAGCCGGCCTATGCCGGTACGTGCCGATCTATGCCAGCATGTCACCTCATGTGATGATAATAAAGGACCATAGAAGAGTCGTGAACCATTCCAACCAAACGAGGCGCACTTGACCGACAACACCCAGTACACCGACATCGACCGCGGCAACAACGACGTTACCCCTGAAGGTGTGCTGGCCGGGCAGTCCGAAGTGCTGCTCGACGACAGCCAGCGCGCGACCGGCTGGCACGAGGACGCCAACCAGGAATGGGAGGAGCGCGAGGCCCGCAACGAGCTCAAGCATGTCGCCGGTCTCGGCGAGCTGCAGGACGTCACCGAAGTCGAATACCGCAAGGTGCGTCTGGAACGTGTGGTGCTCGTCGGCGTCTGGTCGTCCGCCGTCACCACGCAAGCCAAGGCCGAGGAATCGTTGAGGGAGTTGGCGGCGCTCGCCGAAACCGCCGGTGCGGTGGTATGCGATGGTTTGCTGCAGCATCGCTCCAAGCCGGATGCAGCCACGTACGTTGGTTCCGGCAAAGCCAAGGAGATTGCCGACATCGTGGCGCGTGAGGAAGCCGATACGATTATCGTGGACGACGACCTGCCGCCGTCACAGCGCCGTGCATTGGAGGACGCAGCCAAAGTCAAGGTGGTGGATCGCACCGCGGTGATTCTGGACATCTTCGCCCAGCACGCCACCTCGCGTGAAGGTAAGGCGCAGGTGGAGTTGGCGCAGCTCGAATACATGCTGCCCCGACTGCGTGGTTGGGGTGGTTCGCTGTCCCGTCAGGCCGGCGGTCGCGCGGCAGGCGCGGATGCGGGCATCGGATCGCGAGGCCCGGGCGAGACCAAAATCGAAATGGACCGTCGTGTAATTCGCACGCGTATCGCCAGACTGCGCCGTCAGATTCGTGAGATGGCTCCGGCACGTGAGGTCAAGCGCGGTTCACGCCGTCGCTTCGGCCTGCCCACAGTGGCCGTGGTCGGCTACACGAACGCCGGCAAATCCTCGTTGACCAACCGTCTGACCGGTTCGGCCGAACTGGTGGAAAACGCGCTGTTCGCCACATTGGACACGGCCGTGCGCCGCGCCAAAACCCGCGACGGACGCGCTTACGCCTACGTGGACACGGTCGGCTTCGTGCGCCGCCTGCCCACCCAGCTGATCGAGGCGTTCAAATCCACCCTGGAAGAGGTGGCCGAGGCCGACGTGATCCTGCACGTGGTCGATGGCTCCCACCCTGACCCGTTCTCTCAGGTCGACGCGGTCAATGACGTGTTGGTGGACATCGAAGGCACGGCCTCGATTCCGCGTATTCTCGTATTCAACAAGGCCGATCAGGCGGACGAGGCGACACGTGAACGACTCGCCGCACTGCAGCCGGATGCGTTCATCGTCTCCGCCTATACCGGTGAGGGATTGGACGAGCTGCGTACCGCGGTCGAAAGTCTGCTGCCGGTCCCGCATGTGCATGTCAACGCTCTACTGCCGTATACCGCTGGCTCCCTGATCTCTCGTGTACGCGAATACGGCAAGGTGGACAAGGTGGAGTACCGCGATGATGGCATACAGCTTGAAGCGGACGTCGACGCCCATCTTGCCGCTCAGGTGGTCGAACAGTCCATTGATTAACGTGATAAACATCACAGTTTGTTTGTGAGCGCTAACAACCGTTGGAAACATTACCATACCGTTATCAGACAGGGTGGTGTGCTGGTAGCAAAACGTCTTAGCGGGTTTATAGAGTGAAAACCGTTAGTTACAAGGCCTGCCATTCATCAGCAGACCGCCTTTGAAGAGAGGTTCATCCATCATGGCGGAAACTACCGTTAAGCCCACGAAGCTTGCTGTTATTGGTGCCGGTGCCGTTGGCTCCACCCTCGCCTTCGCCGCTGCCCAGCGTGGCGTCGCTCGCGAGATCGTGCTTGAAGACATCGCCAAGGAGCGCGTGGAAGCCGAAGTGCTCGACATGCAGCACGGCTCCAGCTTCTACCCGACCGTGTCCATCGACGGTTCCGACGATCCTGAGATCTGCCGCGACGCCGACATGGTCGTCATCACCGCTGGTCCGCGTCAGAAGCCGGGTCAGTCTCGTCTTGAGCTCGTTGGCGCTACCGTCAACATCCTCAAGGCCATCATGCCGAACTTGGTCAAGGTGGCTCCGAACGCCATCTACATGCTCATCACCAACCCGGTCGACATCGCTACCCACGTGGCTCAGAAGCTCACCGGTCTGCCCGAGAACCAGGTCTTCGGTTCCGGCACCAACCTGGACTCCGCTCGTCTGCGCTTCCTGATTGCCCAGCAGACCGGCGTCAACGTCAAGAACGTGCACGCCTACATCGCCGGCGAGCACGGCGACTCCGAAGTCCCGCTGTGGGAGTCCGCCACCATCGGTGGTGTCCCCATGTGCGACTGGACCCCGCTGCCCGGCCACGATCCGCTCGACGCCGCCAAGCGCGAGGAGATCCACCAGGAAGTCAAGAACGCCGCTTACAAGATCATCAACGGTAAGGGTGCCACCAACTACGCCATCGGCATGTCCGGCGTCGACATCATCGAAGCCGTCCTGCACGACACCAACCGCATCCTGCCCGTGAGCTCCATGCTCAAGGACTTCCACGGCATCTCCGACATCTGCATGTCCGTGCCGACCCTCCTCAACCGTCAGGGCGTCAACAACACCATCAACACCCCGGTCTCCGACAAGGAGCTCGCCGCTCTGAAGCGCTCCGCCGAGACGCTGAAGGAAACCGCCGCCCAGTTCGGCTTCTGATAAAAAATCGCTGTACGGAGCGCCTTTCACACCGCACAAGGTTCGAACTACCTTTGTAGGCCTTCACCTTGTGCGGCACGAAAAATCGCATACGTACAGCGATTTTTTATACCCTGCTGAATGCTTCCAGAGGGAGCATTTTTTATTCGTGGAATTCGTTGGAGGAGGGGGAACTATAGCCCTCGGGCTCAAGCTGGAAGGTGGTGTGGGGAACCGAGACCGGGAAGTGCTCGCGCAGGCAATCCTGCAGTTGGGTGAGGATTGTGGCGGCATCTTCCATGGTGAGGTCTTTGTCGACTACCACGTGGGCCATAAGAATCGGCATGTCGGTGGACACCGTGCTGGCATGGAGGTCATGCACGGCAAGCACATGCGGCACGTCTTCCAGATGCTCGCGTACCTTATCGAGATCAAGACCATCCGGTGTTTCCTCCAGCAGCACCTTGACCGCGTTGTGCAGCAGCTTGATGGCGCGCGGAATCATCATCAGTGCGATGACGGCACCGGCCACGGCGTCGAAGCCATTCCATCCGGTGGAGATCATTACCAGGGCAGAGGCCACCACAGACACCGAGCCAAGTGCGTCGTTCATTACCTCGAGGAACGCGGCCTTCATGTTCATGTTGTCTTCGCGCTGCGAGGCAAGGATGAAGATCGAGATGATATTTGCGACAAGACCCAGAATGCCTACGAACAGCAGCAAGCCGATATCGTCGATTTCCGCTTTGGAGCCGCCGAACAGACGCATGCCGGCCTCTACCAACGCATAGATGCCGACGATAAGCAATACTACGGCGCCCGCGGCAGCGGTGAGCACCTCAAGCCTGGCCCAGCCCCAAGTACGAGTGTTGTTGGGCTTGCGGCGCATCAGTATGGCGGTGATTGTGGATGCCACCAGCACGGACATGTCGGTGAGCATATGACCGGCATCCACCAGCAGGGCCAGTGAGCCGGTTAAGACGGCCGACACCACTTCGATGAGGAAGACCGAACCAGTGACGGTCAACGTGGCAATCAGCCTGCGCTGGTGCGCGGCAGGGTTTACGGATGTGGATGGTGCGGGTGTATGGGTATGGGCCATATGTACTCCTTCGCTCTATCGAGTTGAAACCGCTTCTCAATACCATTTGCGATATGGTCTGAATACGACGAAACCCCGGCGCGAGGCCGGGGTTTCGTAAGCAGTGTGCGACTATAGCACGACCAGCGCGATTCAGCGCACGCTGATCAGCTGGTGGCGAACAGGCTATAATTTGCGCAGTACGGTGACCACCTTGCCCATAATCGTGGCATGTGTGCCGTCGATGGGCGAGTATGCGGGGTTGTGCGGCATCAGCCAGACATGGCCGTTTTCCTTGCGGAAGGTCTTCACCGTGGCCTCGTCATCCAACAGAGCGGCGACGATATCTCCGTTGACGGCGGAATTCTGTTCGCGCACCACCACATAGTCGCCATCGCAGATAGCGGCATCCACCATGGAATCACCGTGGACTTCCAGCATGAACAGGGTGCCGGAGCCGGTCAGCCGTTCAGGCAGACGCATGACGTCGTCCACATGCTGTTCGGCGGTAATCGGCACGCCGGCGGCAATACGGCCAACGAGCGGTACGTCATGTGATTCGGCAATGGCTTCGGCGGGGAATTGGTATATCTCCGCCACATTGCTGGCGCTGGTTGCCTCTTCGCTGGCTTGTGATGGCTTTTCGGCATTCGGGGCGGATCCTGCCATCACCTCGATGGCGCGACCCTTGTTCGCGTTCATGCGAATGAAGCCCTTGTCTTCCAAAACTTGTAGCTGATGCTTGACCGAAGACGGACTTTTGAGCCCGGCGGCATTTCCGATCTCCCGGAAAGAGGGGGCAAAGCCTTGTTCGTCGATATGCGTGCGAATGGCGTCCAACACTTTGCGCTGGCGGTCGGTCAGGGTGGACTCGTCCGGCTTCTGCTTGGGGGGGAGGGGAATGGTGCTCACGTCAGGGCTCCTTTCGTTATGTCACCAGCATAACGTGTTGTTCGTGTGAAATCAAACATCTGTTCGAGTTTCGACTTGACCGTGTCGAACATTTGTGCCATTATAAGAACAGTTGTTCGATAGAACATCTGTTCGAGAGAGGTGGTCGTGATGACTGGTTCAATGGTGATGACCCCGGCCCGTAGCGCACGTGTAGCTATGCAGCATGCTGGAACGTCCCGCCGGAATGTGCGTGGGCGGATTATCGCAGTGATGATCGCCTTGGCGCTGGCCTGGTGTGGTTTCGGCGCGCTTACCGCTCAGCGGGCCCAATCAGATACGGGTGCCACGCAGGTGACCAGCTATATCGTGCGGCCGGGGGATACGCTCTGGTCATATGCTTCGGCTATTACACCTGCTGGCCATGATGTATCGGAAACAGTGGATGAGCTGATTACGCTGAACAATCTCGAGTCCGGAACATTGCAGGCCGGGCAGCGCATTATTGTTCCGGTTGAGTAAATGAAACCCGAGCGGCATGGTTTTTCCGCCCGTACACGTTATTCTGGAGAGCATGCATTGCCCTTTTTGCCAGAACCCCGACACCAAAGTTATTGATACGCGCATTAGCGATGACGGTCATTCCATCCGTCGGCGTCGCGTATGCCCGAAATGCAACAAGCGTTTTACCACGGTGGAAACCAGTATGCTGCTGGTCACTAAACGTTCGGGTGGCGTGGAGCCATTCAGCAGAGACAAAGTGATTTCCGGCGTACGTAAAGCCTGCCAGGGGCGGCCGGTCAGAGAAGAGGATCTGAAGCTGCTGGGACAGAAAGTCGAAGAGGATCTTCGCTCCCGAGGCCTTGCCGAAGTCACCTCAGATGAAGTGGGCAAAGCCATCCTGAAACCGTTGCGTGACTTGGATGTGGTGGCGTACCTTCGATTCGCGAGTGTGTACCAGAACTTTGCAGGTCTGGAGGATTTCCAAAGCGCCATTGATGGTTTGCGTGAATAATATGCGAATGCCATGCACCGTGATATGCGAGTGATTCGCAAACCATGGTGCGAACCAATCATGAAGCCCTGCACTTATGAAAGAGACCCGTCAGCGACGGGTCTCTTTCATATCAATCGAGGATGAGCTGCGTCAGCTGATGACACGCATGCGAACGGTGCCCTCGATGTTGCGTAGTGCTTCAAGCGTGGCGGCGCTGGGCTTCTGAGCCACGTCGGTGACCACATAGCCAAGTTCGCCTTCGGTGGCCAACGACTGGAAGGAAACGTTGATGTTCTCTTCGCCGAGCACGCGATTGACATGAGCCAGCACACCAGGAAGATTGTCGTGCAGATGGGCGATACGGCACACGCCCTTGCATTCACCTAGGTTGATCTGCGGTAGGTTCACGGACAATGAGGTAGAACCCTTGAACCAGTAATCCTCAAGACGCTGAGAGACGAAATGGCCGATGGATTCCTGAGCCTCCAAGGTGGAGCCGCCAATATGAGGAGTCAGAATCATATTGTCTTCGTTGGCCAGTGAGGTCTCGAACGGATCTCCGCTCTTCTTCGGCTCAACGGGGAACACGTCGACCGCCGCGCCAGACAGATGGCCGGAATCGAGGTGCTGCTTCAGAGCTCCCAGATCGGCGACGAAACCGCGCGAAAGGTTAATGAAAATCGCGTCCTGCTTCATGTGGGCGAATTGGTCTTCGCCGAAGAAGCCGGTGTTCGACTTGCGGCCATCCACGTGCAGGGTCACGGCATCGGACTGTTCCAGCAGTTCGTTGAGGGTATCGCAACGGTGGGCGTTGCCCAGTGCCAGTTTCTCCTCAATGTCGTAGAACACCACGCGCATGCCGAGGGCCTCGGCCAGTACCGACAGCTGGGAGCCGATGTTGCCGTAGCCGATGATGCCAAGGGTCTTGCCGCGCACTTCATGCGAGCCGGAAGCGGACTTGTCCCACAGGCCATGCTTGATGTGATGCGTGTGTGCGGGAATGCGGCGCATCAAGCAGATGATGTCGCAAATCACCAATTCCACCACGGAACGGGTGTTGGAGTAGGGGGCGTTGAACACGGCGATGCCACGCTTGCCGGCATGTGCCAGATCGACCTGATTGGTGCCGATGCAGAAGCAGCCGATGGCGCTTAGCGTAGGACGCGCATCCAGCACGCGGGCTGTGACGTTGGTCTTGGAGCGTACGCCCACCAAGTCCACGCCATCCAGCGCGTCGATGAGTTCGTCCTCGCTCAGGGCTCCCTTCATGGTCTCGACTTCGAAACCGTGATCACGCAGCGATTTGGCCGCGTCGGGGTGAATGTTTTCCAATAACAGTGCTTTGGGCATGCTTCATACCTTAGATGTTCAGGGACTATTCGTCCGTTCTTGTCCGAACTATAACCAGTTTCTGGGTCGGCCTGGTCATTGCCACGTACAGGTCCGAGGCGGCGACCAGGCGGCTCGGCGCGTCATCCTCGATGAGACCGGGCTCGACCACCACGACGGCATCGAACTCCAGACCCTTGACCGTTTCGGTGCCGCAGACGCTGATTTGCTCATCCCATTCGGGCTGCTCGATGAGCCTTGCGTATTCGGCCGGGTCAAGAACGGCGGCCAGTTTGCGGCGCACGGCGTCGCGCACCGGGGCGATGAGATCATCCGGACAGATGACGGCGATGCGGCCGGTGCCGTCTGCCGAAACGAATTGTTCGGCAAGCTGCGCCGCCTGCTCGGCCGTCGTTTCCAGCAAGGACGACATGTCGGGCACCACATTGCGGGACACCGAATCGGGGATGGTGCGCACCGCATTGACCGTGGAGATGTAGAGGCCTTCCTTCTCGGCAAATCGTGAGGCGAGTTCGGAAACTTCCTGCGGATTACGGTAGTTGATGGTCAACTCGTTCAGATCCCAGTGGCTTTCGCCGAACAGGCGGTTCATCGATTTGCTCCAGCGTCGGGTGCCACCCAGCGCCGAGGTCTGCGCCACATCGCCCACGATGGTGAACGAGCGGGAGGGGCAACGGCGGATCAACATACGCCAGTCCATGGCGGTCAGTTCCTGCGCTTCGTCGACCACGATGTGCCCGTAGGTCCATTCACGGTCGGCCGCGGCCCGCTGCGCGGTCAGCTCGGCGTCGTCCCCGTTCATCTGGTCGAGCAGCATCTGACTGGAGACGATGCCTCCACCCAGACCGGTCGCGGCCAGCGTGTCTTTGGCATACTGCTCTTCGGCGGCACGACGTGCGTCGGCGGCGGACTGGCGGGCCACCGTCTTGGGATCGGGGCCCAGCATATCCATCGCTTCGTCGAGCAGCGGAATATCGGAGCGGGTCAGCGGGGAGCCCTTGGGGCGGGCAAGTGCCGCGATGTCGTTGTCGGTCAGCCAACCAGCCAGAGACTTCAGACGTTCGGGATGGGCGAACAGCTGATCGATGAGCCATGGGGCGGTCATCGGCAGCCAGCACAGGTTCAGGGTCTTGCGCACCTGCTCGTTCATACGCAGCAACGACATCGCGCGGTTCAGCTCCGCCTGATCCGGCGTGTAATCAAGCTGTTCGGCATAACGGTTCTGCATGCTGGTCAGCATCGAACGGATAAAGGTCTCGCGGGCCTTGTTATGAGGTTGCCGGGTACGCTTCGCGTCCGCCTGCGCCTGCTCGATATCAGTGGCCAGCATTGGTACCTGAATGCCGCTAATGGTTACTGTCGGCAGAACAGCGGGAACACGCACGCGCGCGGCGATGGCATTGGCCACTACGGAGGTCATGCGTCGATCGCCCTTGAGCTTGGCTGCATAAGGGGAGTCGACCGCCGTGGCGGTGATGCCGGGAATCAGATCGCTGATGGTGCGTGAGACCACGCCGGTCTCGCCCAAGGAGGGCAGCACCTGATCGATGTAGTGCAGGAACGCCGAGCTGGGGCCAACAACCAGCACGCCGGAACGTTCCAGCGTGCGCCGGTGCGTGTACAGCAGGTAGGCGGCGCGATGGAGCGCCACGGCCGTCTTGCCGGTGCCGGGACCGCCCTGCACCACCACGGCACGATTCATGTCGGAGCGGATGATGCGGTCCTGCTCGGCCTGAATGGTGGCCACGATATCGGTCATCTTGCCGGTGCGGCGTGAGCTCAGCGAAGCCAGCAGCGCACCCTCGCCGGTCAACGTGCCGGCGGAAGACGCCTGGCCGACTTGGTCGGAATGCACGTCGAGCACCTCATCCTCAACGCCCACGACTTCGCGGAAACTCAAGGTGATATGCCTGCGCATCACGATGTCGCCGTGATTGGAGGGGGTCGCCTCATAGAAAGGACGTGCGGCTTCGGCACGCCAGTCGGTCAGAATCGGCTCATGGTCCGGGCTCGACAGGCCGATGCGGCCGATGTAATGACGGTCGCCGTTCTTGGCGTCGAGACGACCAAACACCAGCCGATCCTCAACGCTGCGCAATTGCGTGAGGCGGTTTTCGTACATTGTGGCAAAGGAGTCTCGTTCGCTGCGTTGCGTGGGGGATCCGTGGGAGCCGGCGGCGCGTACGGTGTCCAGGCGTTGCCACATTTCGGCTCGCAGATCATCCAATCGTCCATAGGCGCGATCGACGGCCTGCTGCTCCTCATGCAGCTGGGAGGCGTAACTCGACATGCTGTTCTCTTCGTTCCATTTCCGTGGGGCAGAAAAAACTTAAGGCATTCAAATTTACCGCACACCCCCTACGTCAGTGATGCGGACAACCCGGAATAGGTGAATTCAGCGTGAATTCGCCATGCTGCTCGGTCGGTGGAGTGCGCAACGTGGATTGGATGTGCGGAGCGCCCATTCGTGCGACAGTCGTGGCCGACACGCGCAATCCATCGGTAATTGCCCTAAAAGGGTGAGCAAATCGTGCATGAGTGGGGAGAAATGGGGAATCGTGGGGTAGAGTGGTGAACCAGTTGGTCGAAGTGTATCCCACGTAACGATGAAGGAGGTGGAGCCATGGTTGCCGATCAGACGATTCGCGACGCTGATGCCAACGCACAAGGCTCCACCACTATGGCTGATCTCATGGCTGGTCTGCCGCCGCTGCTTCTCGGCACATATACGCCGAAGATCGACGCCAAAGGCCGTATGGCGCTCCCGGCCAAATTCCGCTCCCAGCTGGGGCAGGGCCTGGTCATGGCCCGAGGCCAGGAACGGTGCGTGTACCTGCTGCCGTTCGATGAATTTCGCCGTATCGCCTCGCAGATTCAGCGTGTGTCGGTGGGAAACAAAGCCGCCCGCGAATACCTGCGTGTGTTCCTTTCCGGTGCCGTCGATCAGCAGCCGGACAAGCAGGGCCGCGTGCTGGTGCCGCAGATGCTGCGCGATTACGCCAATCTGGGTTCCGACGTCGTGGTGATCGGCGTTGGCACCCGTGCCGAACTGTGGAATAAGGACACGTGGGAGTCCTACCTCGCCGAGAAGGAAGAGGGATATTCCGATATTGCTGACGATGTGTTGCCGGAGGTGGAATTCTGATGGTTGATGTGGCGAATATTCATCTGCCGGTATTGCTGGACGATTGCGTGAACCTGATGGCGCCTGCCCTGGAACATGAGAACGCCATCGTAGCGGATTGCACCCTGGGCCTTGCCGGCCATTCCATCGCCTTCCTCAAAGCCGCGCCGCAGGCTCGGCTCATCGGCATTGACCGTGACAGTGAAGCGCTGGGGCTGGCCACCGAACGCATGGAACGGGAGGGGCTCGCCGATCGATTCATCCCGGTGCATGCCGCCTTCGATCAGCTCGATCAGGTGTTGACGGACCGAGGCATAGAACGTGTGGACGCCGTATTCATGGATCTGGGATTATCCAGCCTGCAGATCGACGAAACCGATCGTGGCTTCTCCTATTCGCATGATGCGCCGCTGGATATGCGCATGGACGTCAGCCAGCCGTTGACGGCCGAACGGATTCTTGCCACCTATGATGCGGCGGAACTGGTCCGTATATTCAAGGAATACGGTGAAGAGCGTTTCTCGCGTCAGATCGCCCGCGCCATCGTGGCACGTCGAGACAAGGAGCCGTTTACCACCACCGCACAGCTCAACCGTCTGGTCGATGAAGTGGTGCCGCAAGCCCACCGCCCGGCGGGCAATCCCGCCAAACGCGTCTTCCAGGCGTTGCGCATTGAAGTCAACGGCGAATTGGACAAGCTCGCCTCCACATTGCCGCAAGCCGCGAACCGACTGCATGTCGGGGGACGACTGGTGGTGGAGTCCTATCATTCGCTCGAAGACAAAACCGTCAAATCGTTCATGGCACAAGGGCTGCGAGTGGATGTTCCGGCTGGTCTGCCTGTCATACCGCCGGATGCCCAACCGTTTTTCACGGATCTCACGCGAGGTGCCATCAAGGCCGGCGAACATGAAATCGCAGCCAACCCGAGATCGGCTTCGGTGCGGTTGCGGGCGGTGGAAGTCAGCCGTGAGATTCCGTCACGATGGAGGAAACGCTTTACGCAAACCGCGCAGGGCCTGAATGACGTCAAGATACAAGGCTCCGCGTCTCCGGGCAGAGCCAAAAACACAGCGCGAATTCGTACAAGGAGGGGATAACGGCATATGGCAACCGCACGTAACATTCGATCGAACGCGGCTCCGGCCTCGAACCGACCGCACACCAAGCATCAGTCCTCCTCCCGACCTGAGCTGCGGGTGGTCTCCAACCCGCGTGGAGACGAGCGGGGCAATGTCGTCGGACGGGTCATCGAATGGACCAGAACAAGAAGCGCACCGCTGGTGCACGTGGCCATCGCAGTGATCTTCCTCGTCGGCACCTTGTTCGGTGCGCTGATGTTGCGTACCCAGATGGTGCAGAACTCGTTTGAGGCGGCACAGATCGAAACCAATATCAACAGACTTACCCAAGATGTCGAAGACGATCAGGCCAAACTCGATCAATTAGTCGCGAACCTGCCCGACAAGGCCAGCGACATGGGCATGGTCCCGCAGCAGGGATCAGTGTCCATCGACTTAAGCGGATACCAGTCCAACAAAGGCGGAACCCAGTGAACACCATTCGTCGTATCGTAGAGTTCGCCAAGGTCAAGACCTTCGCGTTCAAATGCATTGCCATCGGCGCCGCATTGGCGTTGGTGGCGTCGGCATGCGTGATTCAGCTGGCCTCCACCCAGCTCATCGGCGGCCGTCAAACCGCACAAGCGGCCACGGCTAACCGCACCCTGACCGTGACGTTGAGCGCCAAGCGTGGGCGTATCCTCGACGCCAACGGCTCCGTGCTCGCTCAAAGCGTGGAGCGTTATACTATCGTCGCCAATCCGGAGGCTGCACAGGAGTTCGAGCCGATTACTTGCAATGACAACACCCGTGATTACTGCCACGAAATTGACGGCAAACCCGTGGGTGCTACCGGAGCGGCGGCCGTGGGCCGACTGCTGGCCAAAGTCCTGGATATGAACGCCATGGAACTGGGCGCTGATCTGTCCGGTACCGGGCAGTATGTGATTCTGAAGAAAGACGTGACCCCACAGGTCAAGCGCAGCATCGAGGCGTTGCACCTGGGCGGTATTGTCTGGGGTGAGCTGAGCAGTGAAAGACTGTATGCGGATGGCGATCTCATGGGCGCGCTGCTTGGCGGCGTGAACGACAACGGCGATGGCGTCGCCGGCATCGAGCAGGTCGAGAACAAGACGCTTACCGGAACCGATGGCCATGAAACCTACCAGCGTGGTAATGGCGGCGAAGAGATTCCCGGCACCATGACCGAATCGGTGGCGGCCAAAAATGGCGACGATGTCACCCTGACCATTGACCGAGATGTGCAATGGTATGTCAAAAAGGCCTTGAAGGAGGCCGAATCCAAGTATGGTGCAGCGTGGGCGATCGCCGTGGTGCAGGATGTCCAGAGCGGGGAGATTCTCGCACTGGCCGATAGCGATGAAGTACAGGCTGGTACCGATGCGGCGAAGATGAGCCCGTCTCGGGCCGTGTCCGAAACCTTCGAGCCTGGTTCGGTGGGCAAGGTCATCTCCATGTCCGGCTATCTGCAGACGGGACTGCATAAGATGAGCGATCAATTGTCGGTCCCGGACCACATCACACAGAAGGGCCAGACCTACAAGGACTCATTCGACCACGGCACTGAGCGCTGGACGCTCGCCGGCATTCTGCAGAACTCATCGAACGTCGGCATGATTATGGCCGGGGAGAACTATCCGGATGAGCAACGCTACGAGTACCTGACCAAATTCGGCATCGGACAACCGACCGGACTGAACCTGCCCGGTGAATCGAGCGGTCTGCTCACCAGCCCTTCGGCATGGGATCTGCGTACGCGCAACACCATCCTGTTTGGTCAGGGCTACACCGTCAACGCCCTGCAGCTCAACAACGTGGTGGCCACCATCGCGAACAAGGGTGTCAAGCAGCAGCAGTCGATCATCAGATCAACCACCGATGCCAATGGCAAGACCACTGAGACCAAGAAGGGCGAAGCCACCCGCGTGTTGGATGAAAAGGTCGCATCGGACATGATGAATGCGATGGAATCAGTGGCGGAAAGCTACAACAAGTTCATCAAGGTCGATGGTTACCGCATGGCCGCCAAGTCCGGTACCGCAGAGGTGCAGGGCTCGGATGGCACGCTCTCGTCCATTATCTCCGATTATTCCGTGGTGATTCCCGCGGACAACCCGCGCTATGCGGTCACCGTGGTGCTGAAGGATCCGAATGGTGTGTTCGGCGGTCTGACGGCCGGCCCTGTTTCCGCACAGATTTGTGAGTTCCTTATGCAGAAATACGAGGTGCCTGTTTCCAGTCCACGCAAAAATGCTATTCCAGTCACGTGGTAAGGATCAGGGGAGAAAGGCGCTAGCCCATGAGTGCAGTGAGCGAATCCATCGCCCAGCGGGTGACCTTGGGAATGCTGGTCGAACGGTACGGTTTTGAAGTCGATCCACCCTTCGCCACCAATGTCACTATTACCTCACTCAGCGATGCCGTGGATACCGTGATTCCCGGCTCGCTGTTCATCTGCACGCATGAGCAGGAACCCGATGTGCTGCATGCCGCACAGGCCGGTGCCTATGCGGCGTTGCTGCCACGCGCGTCCAAAGGACAGATCGCCAATGCCGATATACCGTTGCTCTACGGCGATTGCGACGATCGCGTACTCGGCGATCTGGCCAGCGGCCTGGCCGGTGGACCATCCAACGCCATGGCGGTGTTCGCGGTGACCGGTGCGGATGAGCAGGCCGTTGACGCAGGCGTGTCCCAGCTCTCCGAATTCCTGCACATGCTGGGCAATCCGGTGGCGGTAATCACCGCATCCGGGTCCACGTCGATGACACGTACCATGAACCTGAACTATCCTCTGGGCATCCTCGATATGCAGCGCGCGCTGTCCGTGTGCGCCGAAGACGGTGTGGCGGCCGTGATCATCGCCATGGATGACCGCACATTGGCCGAGCATGCGTTGGAATCGGTGAACGTGGATGTGCTGGGCACGGAAGATGTCAACGCAAGCGCAAGCTTGGACGAATTGAAGACACGCTACGCATTCGTTGCGGAACATGACATGTCCATGACCTCGTCGACACCCGAATCGGATGAAATGGCTGCGGATTCACCGGCAATGTACGACCGCGTCCGACTCGGGCACATGTCCTTGGCCATCGCCATGGTACTGGCCGCCGGCGTGAGGAAAAACAACATACGCAGTGCCCTGCATGTGGCCAACAATCTCAATTAAGTCCGTGGATGCGGGACGAAGCGTAATCGTAAAGGAGTTTGAAACACCATGGTTCCGATGAGTGTGGAGGAGATCGCCAAGGCCGTCGATGGTCGATTGATCGGAGACGCCGATTCCGAGTCTCGAGCCACCAATACGGTCAGCGACTCGCGGCAGGCCGGCCCCGGATCGGTGTTTGTGGCCATCCGAGGCGAGCGTGTCGATGGGCATGACTTTGTGGCGAAAACCGCTGAACAGGGAGCCACGGTGGCCATCGTCGACCATGAGGTGGAGTCCGATGGCCTGCCGCAGATCGTAGTGAAAGACACGGTCGACGCCCTTGGCGAGCTCGCCCGACACAACATCGTTCGCCGCCGCGAGCTGGACGGCGACTTCGACATCATCGGATTGACCGGTTCGGTGGGCAAGACCACCACCAAGGATCTGCTCTCCTCCCTGCTTGCCACCGTAGGCCCGACCGTGGCTCCGGTGGGATCGTTCAACAATGAGATCGGCCTGCCGCTCACTGCGTTGCGGGTCGATGAGCACACCCGGTTCTTCGTGGCTGAGATGGGTGCCAGCCATATCGGCGAAATCGCGCGACTGACCCGTATCGCACCGCCGAACACGGCAATCGTATTGAAGGTCGGCGTCGCTCACCTTGGAGAATTCGGCTCCCGCGAACGCATCGCACAGGCGAAAAGCGAAATCGTGCAGGGACTGCTTCCCGGAGGCACCGCGGTACTGAACGCCGATGACGAACACGTGGTTCCCATGGCCGGCCTGGCCAGCGGCGATGTGCTGTGGTTCGGCTTGGGATCGTCGCAGGAGCCCGAGGTGCGGGCCATTGATGTCACTGCCGACCGGTCCGATCATGCTGAATTCACGTTGGTCGATGCGGACGGCAACCATACGCCGGTGCATCTGGGCATTCCTGGACGTCACAACGTGATGAACGCGTTGGCCGCCGCAACCGTGGCGATGCGTTACGGTATGGCACCCGAAACGGTGGCGCGGATTCTGGCCTCGCAGCACACCATCAGCCCTCATCGCATGGCATTGTCCACGGTGAATCGCGAGGGGACTTCCTTCACACTGATCGATGATTCCTTTAATGCCAATCCCGACTCCATGAAAGCCGGCCTGAACGGGTTGAAGGCTTGGAACTCAAATGACGGCAAGGATCCGTTCCGCGTGGCGCTGCTGGGTGCCATGCTGGAACTCGGCGCCGATGAGACGGCATTGCACACCTCTATCGGCACGTATGCGGCCGAATTGGGCATCGACGCGATCATCGCGGTCGGTTCCGCCCAAGACCAACATCTCGATGCACTGGCACAGGCTCTGGCGGGCGGTGCCCGTCAGAGCCAATCCGCGTCGGTGGATTGCGTACACGACATCGATGCGGCCGAACAGCTGGTCATCGACTTGGCGCGCAACCATTCCGACGCTGTGGTACTGCTCAAGGGATCGCACGCGTCAGGCCTGAGCGCTTTGGCTGAACGCTGGGCAAAGAACTGACCCGATAACCACCCCAAGAAACCGACAAGAAAGAGAAGCTGCACGTGATTGCTCTGATCATTGGAATGCTGGTGTCGCTCATCGTCACCTTAGTCGGCACCCCGCTGCTGATTCGGCTGGTCCACAAGCTGCACTATGGCCAGTACATCCGCCAGGATGGGCCGCAGTCGCATCTGGTCAAGCGCGGCACCCCCACGTTGGGCGGCGTGGTCATCAACTTCGCGATTCTGCTCGGTTGGGCATCCTCCGCACTGTACCGATACCTGCGTTCGGGCGACGTGCCCTCCTGGTCCGCGGTGCTCGTACTGTTCGCCATGCTGTCGATGGGTCTGCTGGGCTTTATCGACGACTTCGCCAAGGTGCGTAAGAAGCAGAACGAAGGCCTATCGGTGGGCGGCAAGTTCATCGGCCAGTTCATCTTCGCCACCATCTACGCGGTACTTGCGCTGCTGATTCCCACCAAATCGGGATTCCCCAGTGCGCAGGCGGGCATCAGCTTCATCGAACAGCCGTTCTTCAACTTCGATTTCGCCGGCCGTGCCGTAACCATCATCCTGTTCGTCATCTGGGTGAACTTCCTGATGACCGCATGGACCAACGCAGTGAATCTGACGGATGGGCTTGACGGTCTGGCGGCAGGTTCGTCGATGATCGCCTTCACCGGTTTTGGCATCATCGCATTCTGGGAAAGCTACCACATCAAGGGCGGCAGTCATGGCGGCTATTCCTATGCTGTGTCCGATCCTCTCGATCTGACCGTCATCGCCGTATGCGCGGCCGTCGCCTGCTTCGGCTTCCTGTGGTACAACTCGAACCCCGCATCGATTTTCATGGGTGATACCGGGTCCCTGGCCTTGGGCGGCCTGTTCGCAGCCCTGTCCATCGCCACGCACACCGAATTCCTGGCGGTGGTTCTGGGTGGACTGTACGTCATGGAAGCCATGAGCGACGTCATCCAGGTCGGGTACTTCAAGATGACCCACAAACGTGTATTCAAGATGGCACCGATCCACCATCATTTCGAACTGAAGGGTTGGACCGAAACCAAGGTGGTGGTGCGGTTCTGGATGATCGAACTCATCTTCGTGCTGCTCGCCCTGACGATTTTCTACGGCGACTGGGTCACCCGCTCCGGCCTGCTGTTCAGCTAGCGGAAATCTGGGTGGGATTATGCTCACCCACGGAATTCCTATATCAGGAGGAACAATGCAAGTAGCGGATAAGACAGTGGTGATCGCTGGACTGGGTGTGTCCGGCACCTCGTTGGCGGAGGTATTGGGGGAATGCGGCGCCCACGTGATTGGCGTCGACGAGAGGAAGCCCGAGGCCGGTCTCCGCTCCTTTGATGACGTGGACTGGGACCATGTGGACTACGTCATGTCGTCCCCGGTGTTCAACCCCCGCACCCCGTTCGTGCTGGAAGCCCAACGCCGTGGCATCCCCGTGATGAGCGAGGTGGAATTCGCATGGCAGCTGCGTGTGAATAACGAGCGCACCGGTACTCCGGCTCCATGGATCGGCATCACCGGCACCAACGGCAAAACCTCCACCACCGAGATGACCTCGGAAATGCTCACCGCCTGCGGACTCGACGCGCCGACCGCCGGCAATATCGCCTCCGGAGACATGAGCATGAGCCTGTCTCGTTGCGCCACCAATCCTCAGCACGACGTACTGTGCGTGGAACTGAGCTCCTTCCAATTGCACTTCACCGATTCGCTGGCACTTGACTGCGCGGCGATCACCAATATCGCCGACGATCACCTCGACTGGCATGGCGGGCGCGAGAATTACGCCGCCGACAAATCCAAGGTGTTCCACAACGCCAAACGCGCCATCGTCTACAATGCGCAGGACGCCAAAGTCAGCGAACTGGCGGCCGAGGCCCAAACCGCCGAAGGATGCCGCAAGGTGGGATTCACGCTCGAGGCCCCCCAGGCCGGTCAGATCGGCATTGAAGATGGCTGGATCGTGGACAGGAGCGGCGTGGCCGGCGGCGCAGTGGGGGAGCCGGTCAGACTGGCCGCCATCACCGATTTCACGCATCTGGCAGAGCCGGACGGCTCACTGTACCCGCATCTGGTGGCCGATGCATTGACGGCATTGGCGTTGGTGCTGGGACTTGGCGCTGATCGAGATACCGCGTTGAAGGCGCTTACCTCGTTCAAGCCGGGCGGCCATCGCATCGAAACCGTGGCTGAGGCCGCAGTCGAGGGCGGCTCCGTTCGTTTCGTGGACGATTCCAAAGCCACCAACGGTCATGCGGCACGCGCCTCGCTGTCCAGCTTCCCGGCCAAGTCTGTGATCTGGATTGCCGGAGGTCTGGCCAAGGGCAGTCGATTCGAGGACCTAGTCAAGGACCAGGCACATACCATCAAAGCGGCCGTCATCATCGGCAAAGACCAGCAGCCGATGGTCGAAGCGTTTGCCAGCCAAGCTCCGGACATCCCGGTGACCATCATCGATTCCGAAGACAACGATACCGTCATGGATCGTGCCGTCGAAGCCTGCGGCACGTATGCCGCCGCCGGCGACATCGTGCTTATGGCTCCGGCCTGCGCCTCCATGGACCAGTTCAAGTCCTATGCGGATCGAGGCAATCGATTCGCCGCCGCAGCCAAGACGTGGAGCGAGGTGCATGGCCTCCACTGATACCCATAAGCGTAAGGCATACAGAGCCCCTGACAGGCCCGCACTCGAGATCACCGACTACACGGGTTGGCGAAGCTTGCTCAACCCGCTATGGTGCTACCACGGATTCCGCATGGCCGTGGTGGGGCTGACATGCTTCGGCCTGATCATGGTGTTCTCCAGCTCCACGGTCACCATGGCCGCACTGGGCAAGTCGCCGTTCCTTCAGCTTCTGAACCAGGGCGCGTTTTGCCTGATCGGCTTGGTGCTGGGCTTCGTGGCATTGACGATGCCGGTGACGTTCTGGAAACGGACCGGCGTGTTCTTTGTGGTGGGTGCCTGCCTGTTGCAGGCGCTGACCTTTACTCCGCTGGGTCTCGACGTCTACGGCAACAAAGGTTGGCTGAACCTCGGCTTCACCACTATCCAGCCGGCCGAATTCATGAAGTTCGCGATGTGCATATGGCTGCCCTCGTCGTTGCATGCCTGCAGCAAGATGTACCACAAGAAGGGAATCAAAGCATATGCCGCGCCGTTGGTGTTGTATGCGATAGGCGTGGCGCTGGTGATGGGCGGCAAGGACCTCGGCACGGCCATGATTCTGGTCTCCATCGGAGGCGTGGCCTTCCTGATCGTCGGATTCCCCGGCAAATGGATGGGAATCGGCGTATTGGGCGCGGTGGTTATGGTCGGTGCATTGGCGGTTTCCAGCCCGAACCGCATGCGTCGTATTCTGGCCACATATGGTGATTGCTCGGCCGCTGACGCGCAGAGCGTATGCTACCAGTCCATTCACGCCAAGTACGCCATCGCCTCCGGAGGCTTTCTGGGATTGGGCATCGGCAATTCGCGTGAGAAATGGAATTACCTGCCGGCCGCCCATAACGATTTCATTTTCGCGATCATCGGCGAGGAGACCGGATTCGTCGGTTGCGCCATCGTATTGCTGTTCTTCGCGATTCTCGCCTGGTGCATGATCGTCATCGCATTGCAGGTCACCGATCGTTATGTTGCCATGGTGCTGATGTGCGTCACCATTTGGATCGTGGGCCAGGCCATGGTCAACATCGGCGTGGTCGTGGGTGTGTTCCCGGTATTGGGCGTGCCTATGCCGTTCGTCTCCGCAGGTGGCTCATCAATGATCATGTGCTTGACGGCGGCCGGACTGGTTGTGGGACTTATGCGTTCTCAACCGCAGATAAAACAGTCGCGTCAGAGCGCGTAAGTAGACTCGGTAATCATGAATCAAGGCACACCACATATCGTTCTTGCTGGCGGCGGTACCGCCGGACATGTCAATCCGCTGCTCGCGGTCGCCGGAGCGATTCGCGACATCGAACCCACGGCACAGGTCACCGTCATCGGCACTGCGGTGGGTTTGGAGAAGGATTTGGTGCCTGAGGCCGGCTACGAGCTCGACACCATCGAAAAAGTGCCGTTCCCGCGTCGCCCTAACCTGTACATGCTTCGCTTCCCGGCAAAATGGAAGCGAGAAACCGCCAAGGTGCGCTCCATTCTTGAAACGCGGCATGCAGATGTCGTAGCCGGATTCGGCGGGTATGCTTCCGCCCCCGTCTACGCCACCGCACACAAGATGGGCATTCCGATTGCCATCCATGAGCAGAATGCGCGTGCCGGCATGGCCAATAAACTGGGCGCTCGTTGGGCCGATTTCATCGGTACCGTGTACGAAGGCACCGGTCTCAAACCGCGTGCCGGAGCCGACGTCGAGCGTGTCGGTCTGCCGTTGCGCCCGACCATCGCCTCCCTGACCAAACGCATCGGTGACGATCGTGCCGCCGTACGCCGTGAATCGGCCGCGCAGCTTGGCGTCGATCCGAACCGTCCGCTGGTGCTGGTCACTGGCGGATCGCTGGGAGCGCAAAGCCTGAACCGCGCCATCGCCTCCTCCGCCGCAGACCTGTTGGCCCACGCACAAATCATCCACTTGACCGGGCGAGGCAAAATCAGCGAAGTACGCGAACTGGTCACGGCCTCGGCCGGCGCGGACGTGCTTACCGGCATCGGCCCCGAATCGGCCGGACAAGGTGACTACCATACCGCCGAATATCTGGAACGAATCGATCTGGCCTTCGCCTGTGCCGACTTGGTGATTTGCCGCGCCGGAGCCGGATCGGTATCCGAGCTGGCTGCACTGGGTCTGCCGGCCATTTACGTGCCGCTGCCAATCGGCAACGGCGAGCAGCGTTTCAATGCCGAGCCAGTGGTAAACGCCGGCGGCGGCCTTCTGGTCGCAGACAAGGACCTGACCCCGCAGTGGGTGCATGAGCATGTGCCCGATCTGCTCGCCGATCACGAACGACTTGCCGAATTCGGCCGCAAGGCATGGGAATACGGCATCAGAAACGCTGCCGAAATCATGGCCCGGCACGTTCTGCAATTAGCCGAACCATCCAAATAGTATTCAGATATCATCCCGTGCGCGATACAGACCAATCCCGTCCCGCAACACGAGATACGGTCATAATATAGGGTGCTGGAATCCCCAAAGGAGTTTTGAATTGTCTCAAGATCAGCCCATCGTGCTTGACCCCACGTATGCCTCGTTCGATGCTGCGGCCCGCCCCGCGGATCTCGGCGCCACCCATTTCATCGGTATCGGCGGCGCCGGTATGAGCGTTCTGGCCGAAATGCTGCACGCCGAAGGAGTCGCGGTGGACGGCTCCGATCGCGCACACAGCGCCAAAACCGACCGACTTGAAACGCTGGGCATCACCGTTGAATTCGGGCAGCGAGCCGAAAATGTCGCCCAGGCCGAGACCGTGGTCTACTCCAGCGCCATCAAACCGGACAATCCGGAAATCGTCGCAGCGCACGCGGCAGGCAAGCGCATTGTGCATCGCAGTGACATCCTCGCTCTGCTCATGAACGGCAAACGAGCCGTCACCGTGGCCGGAGCGCATGGCAAAACCACCACCAGCTCCATGCTGTCCCATATTCTGGTGAACGCCGGTGCTGATCCAAGCTACGCCATCGGCGGCTTTATCCAAGGCCCGGACGGCACCACGCTGGACGGTGGACACGCGGGCAAAGGCGATATTCTGGTGGCCGAAGCCGACGAATCGGACGGCAGCTTCGCCAAATACCATCCGACCATCGCCATTATCACCAACTGTGAAGCCGATCATCTCGACCATTACGGCGACGAAGCCCACTACCGTGCCGCGTTCGTTGCCCACGCCGGCCGGGCCACCGGTCACGTGATCATCAGTATCGACGACCCCGACGGACTTGCCGTGCTGGAGGCCATGCCCGCCGACGTGAAATCCCATACCGTTGCCTACGGCACTACCGCGCGTGAATCCCTGCCCGATTTGGGCGGTGCCGCGTATGTCTGGATCGCTTCGGAAAGCGAGACCGCAGGCAGCGGCGTCGAACAGCTCACCCTGCATCTGCCGGCCGCGGTGACGGCGGGGGAGCCGGTGTCTCAGAGCGTTGCCCTGAAGGTTCCTGGCGTGCACAATGCGCGCAATGCGGCCGCCGCCATCAGCGCTGCCGTGCTGCTGGGCGTGAGCCCCGCAGACGCGGCCAAGGCGGCCGGCACATTCCTCGGTGCGGCACGCCGCTTCCAGGTGCGCGGCACGGTCAAGCAGGTCACTGTAGTGGACGATTACGCCCACCATCCCACCGAAATCGCGGCCCTGCTGGATGCGGCCCGACGCCGGTACCCCGATTCGACCATTCGTGTGATCTTCCAGCCACACCTGTTCTCCCGCACCAAGTTCTTCGCGCACCAGTTCGCCAAATCCTTGGCCAAAGCCGATGACGTCATTATCACCGGCATCTTCCCGGCCCGTGAAAAGCAGGCCGATTTCCCGGACATCAGCCCCTCCACCATCGTGGACGCGGCTGCGGGACTCAAGGATGCTTCCGCAGACACGTGGATTCAGCCGGTCGAGGATATGTGCCTGGCCGCCAAGATGATGGCCATGCGCGCCCACCACGGCGACGTGATCTTCACCGTGGGCGCGGGCGACATCACCGACATGGATCAGGTGCTGCTCACCGCACTTGAGGCCCATCGGGAAAGCTGCGAGTGATGTCCGGGCGCACGGTCAGATCCGGGGGCAATGACAACGGCTCACGTCGTTCGTCCGGAAGTCCCCGCAAGCCGCGCACCATCGGTTCACGCGGAAACACGGGTCGCTCATCGAAGTCTCGCACTCCCCGGTCCGTGTCTTCCGGGCATGAGATCGACGAGCCGGAGATCATCGACGATGTGACGGTAGCCAAGGGCCAGGCCGGTGCCTTCGTCGATGCACGACGGTTGCGCAGCGAGGATTACGTTGCCGAAACGCTGCACCAGACCACCGGCTCCCTAGGAGTCGCATCACGCCCGAAAGTGGTGAATTTCACCGAACGCGCCAAAGAACGCAAGCGTGCGAACGTACGCGTCGTCGCGTTACGCGTGTTGATTGCGGTCGTGAGTGTGGCTGTAGTGACGGGGCTAACGTGGCTGCTGCTCTTCTCGTCGGTGTTTCGTCTGGAAACCAGCGAGATCGGCGTATCCGGTGCCAACGAATGGGTGAGCGCGCAGACCATCCATGCCATCGCCGATAAGCAGGCTGGAAAGTCGTTGTTCCTGGTCTCCGCCCATGAGGTCACAGAGCAACTCAAGTCCATTCCCGGCGTCAGCGAGGCCAAGGTCTCCAAACAGTTCCCCAAGTCGATGAGCGTGGAAGTCAAGGCGCAACGGCCTGCGGCCATGCTGAAAAGAGGCGATACCCTGACCGCGGTGGATTCCCAGGCGCGCGTGTTGAACTCGGTGAAGAACGCCAACGTGGATGGCATCCCGGTGATCGAGGTCAAGGATATAGACGCCAGTCTCAAGAACCGTTCGGTGAAGGAGGCGCTGGCGATTCTGGGCGCATTGCCGGAATCGATGCGTAAGTCCATTACCAAGGTCACCGCTGAGACGCAGGATTCGGTGACCACCACGCTTAACGACGGTGACCGCGTAATCATTTGGGGAGACTCCTCGCAACTGAAGCTGAAGCTGGCGGAAGTCGAGGAAATCGACAAGAACATCACCGCTGGCACGGCTGGCTTTGCCGGCAAACATCAGATTGATGTTTCCGCATCCCAGAAGCCCATCATCAAGTGACGGCGATTCAGTTGGTTCCGTTGGTTCCGTTGGTTCCGTTGGTTCCGTTGGTTCCGTTGGTTCCGGGGCGGCGTTCGCTCCGTTGGTCCTGCTGACAACGTTGGTCCCGTCAATGCCGGGGCGATGTTCGCTGCCGGCGATTTGCGCGAGTAGCGCCATAGGGTGTATGCTGAAAAGTCCGGCCGAAAAGCCGGAAGCTTGATAACTCAAGATTGGGGGGCGATCGGTTTCGACGGTGACCTGTTCGCTGCAGGGAAGCGTGCCGAGAACGCCGGGTCCGCTCGTGGATGACCCCGGCAAAAGAATAAGTGCTAAATCTAACCGCACTGAGTTCGCTCTCGCTGCCTGATTTTTAGTCAGGATTAACCAGTGAGCAGCCGCTCCGTTCACTCCTCCTCGTCTTTGGGAGGATGCTGAGCGTCGTTTAGAAGACTTGCTGATGCAGTTGAGCCTCAGGGCTGCATCGGGACTTTAACTGCGGATATGCTCGCCATCAGTTGTCTGCGACATCGATGGGGGCAGAAAAATCGCCAACTTGGCCAGCAGGCTACGCACGTAGAAGACTGTGGGCTCGGTCATCGGACCGGGGTTCAATTCCCCGCGCCTCCACCAAGACAAGCGTCGTTTCCGTAAGGGAACGGCGCTTTTTTGTTGCTGCAGTTGCTACTGTAGGGAGTCATGAGAGTTGTAGTGCAACGAGTATCCGAAGCGTCCGTGGACGTGGTCAATGAATTGGGCACGCTGGATCCCACGTTCGAGCCGCAGCAGATTGGCCCGGGATTCATGATTCTGGTGGGCGTCACCGATGAGGACGGCGACAAGCAGATCGCCTGGCTGGCCCATAAGATTCTGAATCTCAGGGTGTTCGAGGATGCGCAGGGCAAGATGAACCGTTCGATCCAGGACATCGGCGGCGAGATTCTCTCCATCTCGCAGTTCACGCTGTTCGCCGACGTGCACAAGGGCAATCGCCCGAGCTTCATCAAGGCCGGCAAGCCCGAGCATGCCGATTTCATGTGGATCAAGTTCGACGAGGCGTTGCGCTCCGGGGGAGTGCCGGTGAAGGAAGGTCGTTTCGGCGCGCATATGCGGGTCGGACTGGTCAATGACGGGCCGGTGACCATCGTCATCGACACCGAGCATGACATGCCTGACGGAACACGCTGAATTGCGATAGTAATTTGACATCATATCCCGTTCCCTCCAATATGTTACTAAAGCGCTTTAGTCTTCTGCGGGCGAGGGCGCATGTCGATATGTTTCCCATGAACGGGCAGCACAATGATGTGGCCGCACAAGCGGCAGAGATAAGGGGAGTGGACAGCAGATGTTCCTGAAACCTGAACAGCAACTGGAGCGGTGCAAGCGCATAGTGCGCCAGCGCGTGGACCCTCATATCCACCCATCGATCGCACAGCTCGCGGTGGAGTCCTTTGACATTCCCGGAGAGCCGATGCCCACTGACGAGTTCTTCGAGAAGCTCAATCGAGGTGACATCGACTTCAAGCCGTTTACGCTCGGCGGTGAATGGGGCACCACATGGGGCACAGTCTGGTTCCGCCTGACCGGTACCGTGCCGGCCGGCTACCCGAAAGGCAAGCCGCTGGAGCTCATCCTCGACCTCGGCTGGTACCCGCACTCCTGCGGCGGCCATATCGAGGGCCTTGTCTACCGTGCCGACGGCACCGCCATCAAAGCCGTACACCCGCTCAACTATTGGGTGCCGTTCATGGATGCCGAGGGCAACGCGCAAGTGCCGGTCGCCGAAGACGGCAGCTTCACCCTGTACCTCGAAGCCGCCAGCAACCCGCTGCTGCTCGGCGTGCCTCCGTTCATTGAGACCGAACTGGGCGACCATGCCACCGGCAAGCCGGACGAGCCGTACGTATTCAAGTCCGCCGATCTGGCCGAATTCGATGAACGCTACGAGAACTACTCCGTGGATCTCGACGTGGTGAGCTCCCTGATGGAATTCGCCGACAAACAGTCGCCGCGCTACTGGCAACTCGCCAAAGCATTGCAGCGTTCGCTGAACGCCTACGACGAGCGCAACCCCGAATCCGTGGAAGCCGCGCGCGCAGCACTCGCCGGCGTACTGGCCAAGCCGGCCAATGCCTCGGCCATGAACGTCAGCGCCATCGGCCACGCGCATATCGACTCCGCATGGCTGTGGCCGGTGCGCGAGACCCGCCGCAAGGTGGCCCGCACCGTATCCAACGCATTGGCGCTGATGGACGCCGACCCCGACTTCAAATACGCGATGAGCTCCGCCCAGCAGTACGCCTGGCTGGAAGAGGATCATCCGGACATCTTCAAGCGCATGAAGCGGCGCATTGAAGAAGGCCGGTTCATCCCGGTCGGCGGCATGTGGGTGGAAGCCGATGGCATGTTGCCCGCCGGTGAGTCACTGATCCGCCAGATTGCATATGGCCGCAAATACTTCAAGGAACATCTCGGTGTGGAGCCCAAGGGCGTATGGCTGCCGGACAGCTTCGGCTACACCGGCGCATGGCCACAGATCGCCCGCCGTGCCGGGTACGAATGGTTCCTCACGCAGAAGATCTCGTGGAACGACACCACCAAGTTCCCGCACCACTCATTCATGTGGGAAGGCATCGACGGCTCGCGCATCTTCACCCACTTCCCGCCGGCGGATACCTATGCTGCTTGGTGCAAGATTCAGGAACTCGACTACGCCGAGAAGAACTTCCAGGACAAGGATCTCGCCGACCGCTCGCTTCTGCTCTTCGGTTTCGGTGACGGCGGTGGCGGCCCCACGCGCAACATGATGGAGCACCTGCACCGCTACGAGAACCTCGAAGGCGTCTCCAAGGTGAGCATCGAAGAGCCGAATGACTTCTTCGACAAGGCGCATCAGCAGCTTGCAGAGAACGCCGGCCCAGAAATGCCCGTCTGGAAGGGCGAGCTGTATCTCGAACTGCACCGTGGCACCTTGACCTCGCAACAGGACATGAAACGCGGCTGCCGCCAAGAGGAATCGTTGTTGCGCACGGTCGAATACCTGGGCGCGGCCGCCACGTTGGCCGACCCGAACTACGCCTACCCGCGCGAGGAGCTGGACCGCATATGGAAGACGCTGCTGCTGAACCAGTTCCACGACATCCTGCCCGGCTCGGCCATCGCATGGGTGCACCGCGAAGCCCGCGAGGACTATCGCCGCGACCTGAAGCGTCTCGCCGAAATCGCCCAAGACATGTGCGCCGTGCTGCGCAAGGCCAACCCGCAGGCCGACCTGCTCGCCGAGGCCCGCATCAGCCAGTTCCGCAATGACGGCGCGTCTTGGCATGCCAACCGCATCAACGAACCGACCGACGCGCTTTCCGTACTGACCCAGACATTGGACAACGGCCGTGTACTGCTGGCCAACGGCGTACTGTCCGTCACCATCGAGGCCGACGGTACGATCTCGTCGCTGCTTGACGAGGAGCATGGCCGTGAACTGGTTCCGGCCGGCACCCGACTGGGCCGATACGAGCTGTTGAAGGACGAACCCGCCGTTTGGGATGCGTGGGAGATCGAACGCGAATCCCTGCTCATGGCGAATGCCATGACCGGATCAATCGAATCGGTCGATACCGAAAACGGTGCGGCACGAGTCCGTGTGCGTACCGCCGACGATGACACCGTCATCACCACCACCATCACGCTGCGCCCGGGTTCGCACACGCTTGATTTCCATGCCGATATCGACTGGCATGAGCGCGAACGTTTCCTCAAGGTCGCCTTGCCGCTGGGCATTGTGGCCGATCAGGCGACCTACGACTGCCAGTATGGTCTGGTCCGCCGCCCAATCGTCAAAAACACCGCATCAGACGAAGCCAAGTATGAGAGCAGCACGAACCGCTTCGCCCTTATCGGCGACGCCGGTTACGCGGCGGCCGTCATCAACGGATCGGTGTACGGGTCCGATGCCACGCCGATCTCCGGGAACGCCGCCGAAGGTCGTGACTCGGGCACCATGTTCCGACTGTCGCTGCTCTCCGCGCCGACCTTCCCCGACCCGCGCACCGATATCGGTGCGCATGAGTTCGACTGGTCCGTGGTGGCCAACGCCACGGTGGGCCGTGCGCTTGACGCCGCTTGCGCACTCAACGCACCGACGCTTCATGACATGCCCGACTTAGCGCCGCTCGCCTCGATCGAGTCAGCAAACGGCACCGTGGTGTTGGACTGGATAAAGCTGGCCGACGATGGCTCCGGAGACCTGATTGTGCGCGCCTATGAGGCGGCCGGCGGCAGGGCCGATGCCACGCTGCACGTCTGCCCGGCGCTCGCAGGCGCTTCGGTGCATGAGACCAACGTGTTGGAAGGCGACGATTTGGCCGCCGACCTGCCGGTCGCGCTGCAAGACGGCACACAGAACGCCGAAGGCGCCACACTGCACTTCGGCCCGTTCCAGCTCGCCACCCTGCGCGTCACGCGCTGAATTCTCGCCTGACGCTTCTGCCTCCTTGCACCATGAGGGGACAGAAGTATGTCGTATTACGGTTTCTCCAATTACCATCACTCCCACCCCTACCACCAGACACAGCAAAGGAGTTGAACTCTCCATGTTTCTTCTGCCCAATCAGCAGTTGGAGCGCTGCGACCGCGTCATGCAGCAGCGTGTCAAACCGCATATCCACACCACACTCGCCGCATGCACCTTGCGTTCGTTCCACAATCCCGGCGAACCGGTGCCCTCCAGTGAATTTCTAGCCAAAGTGCGCAACGGCCAAGTGCCCTTCGAACCTTTCCGCGTTCCCGGAGTCTGGGGCACCGCATGGGGCACCACATGGTTCGAGGTGAACGGCCATATCGACATGGCGGCGGTCAAGGGCCGAAAAGTCGAACTCATGGTAGACCTTGGCTGGCTCGATCACCGCGGCCCCGGATTCCAATCCGAGGGACTTGTCTATCGTGCCGATGGCACCGCCATCAAATCCGCGAACCCACGCAACCACTGGATTCCACTCGTCTACGCGGACGGTGGCAGCACTGTCGAACTCGATGAGCATGGCGACTTCACCGTCTATATCGAAGCCGCCGCCAACCCATTCGTCGAAGGCCCCACCCCGTTCTCACCCACTGAACTCGGCGAAGAGGCCACCGGCACCTGTGATTTTCCATACACACTGAGTCGTATGGACGTCACCATCTTCAACGAAGACGTGTTCGCCTACTACATGGATCTGGAAACCGTCTCCTCGCTGATTCGTGAGCTCAAGGACGACGACCCACGCTACTGGCAGCTCGCCAAAGCACTGCAACGCTCCCTGAACATCTACGATGAACGCGACTTGGAAACCGTGTCGGCAGCCCGTGTGGCGCTCGCCGGCGTACTCGCCGAACCGGCCGCCTCCAGCGCAATCAAACACATCGCCATCGGCCACGCGCATATCGACTCCGCATGGCTGTGGCCGGTGCGCGAGACCCGCCGCAAGGTGGCCCGTACCGTATCCAACGTGCTGGCTTTGATGGACGAAGACCCGGACTTCACATATGCGATGAGTTCCGCCCAACAGTACGCATGGCTGGAAGAGGAGCATCCCGACCTGTTCGCACGAATGAAGCGGCGCATCGAAGAGGGCCGGTTCATCCCGGTCGGCGGCATGTGGGTGGAATCCGACAACATGATTCCTTCCGGCGAATCATTGGTGCGGCAGATCACGTTCGGCCGCCGATATTTCAAGGAGCATCTCGGCGTCACGCCGCGTGGCATCTGGCTACCGGACAGTTTCGGCTACACCGGCTCCTGGCCGCAGATCGCGCGGCGTGCAGGATTCGACTGGTTCCTCACGCAGAAGATCTCGTGGAACGACACCACCAAGTTCCCGCACCACTCCTTCATGTGGGAGGGCATCGACGGCACTCGTATCCTCACGCATTTCCCGCCCTCTGACACCTACTGCTCGTCGATGAGTATGCGCGAGCTCATGTATTCGCAGCGCAATTTCCTGGACAAGGATCTTTCCCGCAACGCAATCCTGCTCTACGGTTTCGGCGATGGCGGCGGCGGCCCCACCCGTGAGATGACCGCACGCATCCGGCGCGACCATGATCTCGCCGGTGCGCCGAAAATCGAATTCGGTACTCCCGACCAACTGTTCGACCGTGTGCGTAAGGATATCGTCGACGATGCGCAAGGGGAGACCCCGGTGTTCAAGGGCGAACTGTACCTTGAACTGCACCGCGCTACCCTCACCGCCCAGCAGGACATGAAGCGCGGCTGCCGCCAGGAGGAGTCGATGCTGCGCGTCACCGAATACCTGTGCGCCGCGGCCCGCATCAAGAACCCGGACTATGTCTATCCGCGCGAAGAGCTGGACCGTATTTGGAAAACGCTGCTCCTGAACCAGTTCCACGACATTCTGCCCGGTTCGGCCATCGCATGGGTACACCGTCAGGCGCGGACCGAATACGCGCGTGACATCGCTCGGCTGAACGAGATCGCCCTTGAAGCCGGGCGCGCGATCGCAGTCGTGGAACCCGATGACGCAACCATAACCGACGCCGTAATCGCCCCATATTCCCGCCAAGCCTGTGAGACGTGGGTGGTACGCCCGGCTTCGAGCCGAGCCGAAGCGGGAACCGCATCCATGGCTCGGGTCGCCGTTACCCATGACGGCGATACGATTGTGCTCGACAACGGCCGACTGCACGTGCGCATTGAAGCCGACGGCACCGTTTCGTCAATCGTCGATCAGCGAACCAATCGTGAACTGGTGCCCGCCGGCACCCGACTGGGCCGCTACGAAATGCTCAAAGACGAACCCTTCCACTGGGACGCCTGGGATATTCAACGCGATGCATTCCTCACCGCCAACGCGCTCAGCGAGGCATCGATTACAAGCGTGGATGAAACCGCCAACGGTGGGGCCGTCGTACATGCTGTCACTCGCGCGAAGGACGTTGAAATTCGTACGGGCATTGCCTTAAGGCCGGGCTCCGCCACACTGGACTTCACCGCCGATGTGGACTGGCATGCCGTCGAACAGTTCCTCAAAGTGGATATGCCGGTCACCGTGCAAGCGGTGAACGCGCAATATGAATGTCAGTACGGTCTGGTCGAACGCCCCATCAACAAGAACACGCGCAGCGATGATGCCAAATTCGAAAGCTGCACACACCGCTTCGTACGTATCGCCGACGCCGACTATGCCGCCGCTGTGGTCAACGCCTCCACCTACGGCTCCGACGTCAGCCCCACCCACGCCGACGCGGCACATGGCGCCAGCCGCGGCACCATGGTGCGGCTCTCGCTGCTGTCCGCACCGCTGTACCCCGACCCACGCACCGACCAAGGCGCACACTCCTTCGCATGGTCTCTGGTCGCTGACGCCGATATGAACGCAGTGCTGGACGAAGCGGCGCGACTCAACAGCCCCGTAATAGGGGAGTTGCCTGACTTGGCCCCGCTGGTCTCGCTCGCCGATGTCACCGGCACCATCGTATTGGACTGGGTCAAGCTCGCCGATGACGGTTCCGACGATCTGATTGTGCGCCTGTACGAGGCCGCCGGTGGCAATGCCGCGGCCGCACTGCGCCTTGACGCCGCTCTCGCCGATGCCAAGGCCAGAGTGCAGGAGGTGAATCTCATGGAGGAGCCGGAACTGGACACCGAATTGCCGCGCGCGCTCGCCGGCGACGAGCCGATGCCTGCCGACGGTGCGGTCGTCTCGTTGGCGCCGTTCCAGCTCGCCACGCTGCGTATTCGCCGATAAGGGATATTGGGCCTAGGCTCGATATTTTGGGTCGCGCCCAACCGTAACGGAACCGGAACAGACCGGCTCTGCCATACGGTTGGGCGCGGCCCATTATTGTATGAGAAGAGGGAGAGCGATCCCGTTGGGCAAATATCAATGCGACACGCGCGGATGAATTCGTTGCGTGCATGTTTCGATTGTGTTATAGTTTCACTAAACCGATTTAGTTAACAGATACGCGGTTGGCTGGAAACTAAAACGGTTTAGTCTCAGCGATGAGCGAATAAAGGTTGTGACGTCAAGCCGATTACCGCGACAGGTGACTGTGTTGGATAGCAACGACTAGTTTTTCTCCGTCCACAGCAGGGCGGGGTGAAAAAGGAACCAAAAGGAAAGGAAAACATCATGTTTTCTATGAAGAAGATCCTCGCCATCGCCGGTGCCGGTGCGATGCTCGTATCGGTGGCTGCCTGTGGTAGCGGAATTGCGGGGGATGACGGCGGCAAGAAGGAGATCTCCTTCCAGACCTGGAACCTCAAGAACGACAAGTACACCCCATATTTCGAGGCGCTGATCAAGGCCTATGAGAAGGACCACCCGGATGTCACCGTCAAGTGGCTTGACGCCCCGTCCGATGGTTACGAAGACAAGCTGTCCAGCCAGGCTGCGGCCGGCGAACTGCCGGACATCGTCGACGGCGGCAACTCCATCCTGTACGGTCTTGCCAAGGCCGGTGCGCTGCTCGATGTCTCCAAGCAGGCTCCGGATGCGGAAAAGGACTACTACGAAGGCGCATGGAAGTCCGTGACCATGCAGGGCAATGGCATCGAGAAGGGTGCCTACGGCCTGCCGTGGTATGTCAACGATGGCCCGACCTACTGGAACACCGAGCTCATGCAGAAGTGCGGCCTTGATCCGAACAAGATTCCGACCACATGGGATGAATACTTCGCCGCCGGCGACACCATCGTGCAGAACTGCAAGGATGTCTACCTGGGCACCACGATGGGTTACAACACCGAAGATCTGATGACCGCAGGCGTCAAGTCCTTCATGAACGATGACCACAGCAAGTACACCTTCAATGATGAGGCCGGCGTCAAGCAGATCAGCCGCTTCGTTGAGCTGTACAAGAAGGGCGGCATCCCGCCGGAGGCCCTCGACTCCTCTTGGAGCCAGGCCGCCGATCTCTTCCAGCGCGGCAACCTGGTCTCCATGGCCGGCTCCGCCTACTCCGCTGACGGCTTCAAGCAGAACGCTCCGGACCTCTACAAGAACCTCGCAGTCGGCCCGCGTATCAGCAACGACGGCAAGTCCGCTTCCGTGGCCTACGAGATGCTCGGCATCAGCGCCAACTCGAAGCACCCCGACGTCGCCATCGACTTCGCCCGATTCGTGACCAACAAGAAGAACCAGATCGAGTTCGACAAGAAGGCCTCCGTGTTCCCGTCTGCCAAGGGTGGTCTGGATGACGACTACTACAAGAGCATCGACGAAAGCACCCTTGAGGGCAAGGCTCTGAAGATCACGCTCGACCAGGTCAAGGACGGCTACGGTTCTCGTCCGGCCGAGTTCACCGACAACAACGGCTCCAAGAACTTCCAGCAGCAGATCGCCCTCGCCATGCAGGGCAAGCAGACCGCCAAGGAAGCCCTTGACAAGTCCGTCGAGTTCGCAAACGAGAAGCTATCACAGTGAGCAACGCGGCACTCGCCGCTGACAGGTCGGAGGCCCGCACGGCCTCCGACCGGCCTGAACCGATGAACCTCAACCACGGCAAGAAGCAGAATCGTAGCTTCGGCACCATCGTTGCCCCCTACCTGTTTGTTCTGCCAGCGTTCGTGATTGTGTTTGTATTCATCGTCCTTGCGGCACTCAACACTTTCAGGCTTGCCTTCACCAACTCCACGCTGCTCCGTCCGGGAACCTTCGTCGGACTCGAAAACTTCATCAAACTGTTCCATGACGAGTACTTCCTCACGGCACTGCTGAACTCCACACTCTACGTGATCTGCGTAGTGCCGTTCATGGTGATCCTCCCGTTGATCCTGGCCTATCTGGTCAAGGGCAACTCCCGCATCATGGGCTTCTTCCGCACCGCCTTCTACATGCCGGTGGTTATGTCCGCCGTTGTGGTGGGTATGATCTGGACCAACCTGCTGGATTCCGCCGGTCTGGTCAACTCCGTGCTCAAGGCATTGAAGATCATCTCCAAGCCGGTTCCATTCCTCACCGATCGATGGGGCGTGCTCTTCAGCTCGATGTTCGTGACAATCTGGCTGGGCCTCGGCTACTACATGGTCATCTACCTGACCGCCCTCGCCAACATCGATGAATCCCTTTACGAAGCCGCCTCCCTCGACGGCGCTGGCCCTGTCCGCCAGTTCATCTACGTGACAATGCCCGGCGTGCGCTCCACGATGATGCTCATCATGATGCTGTCCACCATCGCCGCATTCCGAGTCTTCAACGAAATCTATGTGTTGACCAACGGCTCCGCAGGCCCCGGCGGCATGGATATGACGATGTCGATGCTTATCAAGCGCGAAGGCACCGGTATCCAGGCCCGCACTGGTTACGCGAGCGCCATCTCCATCGTCGTGCTCGTCATCGTCGGCGTCATGCTCATCGTGCAGCAGATCGTACAAAAGCGAGGTGAGGACTGATGAATACCAACACGCATAAGGTCACCGTCGGCAAAGTCGTCCAGTATCTGATTCTGATTCTGATGTTCCTGCTGCTCGTCGGCCCGTTCGTCTGGGAACTGTCCCTGTCGTTCAAGGGCAAGGGTGACAACGTCTACGCCGTGCCTCCCTACCTGATGCCGAAGACCCCGACGCTGGACAACTTCATTTCCGTGTTCAAGCAGGTCCCGGTATTCCACTACATGCTCAACACGCTGGTGGTCTGCCTGATCTCCATCTTCGGCAACGTGGTCTTCTCCACGATGGCCGGCTACGCACTGGGACGCCTGAAGTGGCGTGGCCGCGGACTGGTGTTCACCATGTTCATGGGCACCATGGTCATCCCGATCGAAGGCGTGATGATCTCCCAGTTCCTGATCATTCGCTCCATCCACCTGCAGAACACACTGCTGGCAGTCGCACTGCCTGGCCTGTGCGGCGCCATCAACATCCTGCTCATGACCAACGCCTTCAAATCCATTCCAATGGAACTCGAAGAGGCGGCCATGGTGGACGGTGCCAACCTATGGCAACGGTTCTTCCACATCTGTGTACCGCAGGTCAAAGGCACGATGACCGTTGTCGGCATCTTCGCATTCGTCGGTGCCTGGAACGACTTCCTGTGGCCGTTGATCGCGATCTCCGATGAAAGCAAGTACACCTTGACCCTCGGCATGAACCGACTCAAGGGCATGTTCATCCAAGATCCGCGACTGATCGCCGCCGGTGCGCTCGTCTCGCTTATCCCGATCATCGTCTTCTTCTGCTGCTTCCAGCGCTACTTCTTCCGTGGCTTGGAACAGGGTGGACTCAAGGGCTGAGCGGACTGGGAAAAGGAGGTACTCCAATGAAATTCGGAGTCAACTACACGCCGTCGCATGGCTGGTTCCACGCATGGCTCGACCCGGACTGGGACGGCATCGACAACGATCTCAAGCAGATCAGCGAACTGGGTATGAACCATGTGCGCATCTTCCCGATCTGGCCGTATCTGCAACCTAATCGCACCTGGATTAACAAGAAGGGCGTGGCGGATGTGCGCCGCATGGTGCACATCGCCGGCGAGCACGGTTTGGATGCCTATGTGGACGTGTTCCAAGGGCATCTGTCCAGCTTCGACTTCCTGCCTTCATGGCTGGTCACCTGGCATGCGGGCAACATGTTCACCGATGCGGACGCCGTTGCGGCCGAGCGTGAACTGGTCAAGACCATGACCGATGAGCTGTCCAAGGAACCCGCGTTCAAGGGTCTGACCTTGGGCAACGAGGTCAATCAGCTGTCTGACAGGCCGCATCCCACGAAGATGAGCGCCACGGACCGGCAGATCGACGCATGGCTGGACGCGCTGCTTCCGACCGCCGCCGGTGAAGGGCACAACGCGCTGTATAGCGTCAACGATGGCACCTGGTTCATCGATGGGCACCCGTTCACTCCGGTGCAGTCCGCCACCAAGGGTGATATGACAGTGATTCACTCCTGGGTGTTCAACGGCATCGCGCAAGGATACGGCGCCACCAGTGAGGAGTGCTCGTCGTACGCACTGTACCTGGCCGAGCTGGCCAAGGCGTTCGGCAAGGATTCCGAGCGCCCGGTGTGGCTCCAGGAAGTCGGTGCGCCGGAGAATGTGCTGGAAACCGACTACACGCCGGAATTCTGCCGCAAGACCGTTGAACGTGCCATGGATTGCCGGAACCTGTGGGGTGTGACGTGGTGGTGCTCGCACGATGTGCCCGCCAGCATGGAAGACTTCCCGTTCTTCGAGCACTCTCTGGGCTTGTTCGACGAGCAAGGCCAGCTGAAGCCGATCGGCCGTACGTTCGGGGAACTCGCCGCACAGTACCGTTCCGCATTGCCGGCTCAGCCGAAGACCGTCGCCGTGGTGATTGATGTGGATGAGGCCGGAAACCCGGTGAACCGCAGTGCGCTCGGCCCGGGAGGCTCGGTGTGCGACCTGTGGATGAAGCTGCAGGTGGCGGGCCAGCGCCCGACCATCATCACCTCGCAGGTGGCGGCCAATCAAGAGGCGCTCGCGCAGCGTGGCATTCTGGAATTGCACGCTGACGAACACCCCTATGCCGCCCGTTACTACACTGCGGTTTCGGACCCATCGTTCGAAACGGCTGATTAAACCGATATCCGGTTGTGGAATCATCTACTCCTTGTTCCACAACCGGATATTTTCAATTGCAGTGCGCACAATTGCAGTGCGCAGGGCAAAACATAAGACCCGGTACTCGCCGAAGAGCGAGAAGAACGAGAAGACAATATACGAGAAGGGGAAGCGCTCAATGAGCATCAATTGCGCCGCAGTGGACCGACTCATTGATTCGATGAGCTTCACGCAGAAAGTTGGCCAGTTGAACCAGCGTCTGCTCGGTTGGAAGTCCGTGGAACGCAATGCTGCGGGACGGCTGGTGGCCTCGGACGAGCTCAAGCAGGAGATTGACCGATGGGGTGGACTCGGCACCCTGTACGGTCTATTGCGAGCCGACCCATGGTCTGGTCAACATTGGGGTAACGGCATACGCCCTGAGGAGCGGACTGAGGCGATTGCCGTGGTGCAGCAAACTGTGCTGGAACGTGGCGCGCACGACATCGGCGTATTACTTAGCGAAGAGGCGTCTCACGGGCATCAGGCGCTGGGCGGCACGGTGCTGCCCACCAATCTGGGTTTGGGCGCTACGTTTGACCCGCAGGGGGTGCAGGAAGCGGAAGCCGCGGTTGCCGCAGAACTGGCCGCCAGCGGCATTCATATCGCATTGGTATCCGGTTTGGACATCGCCCGTGACCCACGCTGGGGCCGTTGCGAGGAATGCTTCGGCGAGGATCCGCTGATGGCTGCCCGCATGTGCGAGGCCATCGTTACCGGCATGCAGGGTGAGCATCGCAGCAAGGTCGGCCACGGGGGAGTGGCCGTGGTGCTCAAGCATCTGGCGGCGCAAGGCGAGGCCGTGGGCGGCCGCAACGGACAGTCCGCCGTACTGGGCCCGCACGATCTTCATGAAATTCATCTGCCGCCGGTGGCCGCCGGTGTGCGCGCCGGTGCCTTGGGCTTTATGGCAGCCTACAACGATATCGATTCTGTACCTTGCTGCGCCAACCCGTGGCTGCTCAAGGATTATCTGCGCGACCAGCTCGGTTTCGACGGCATCGTGATGGCCGATGGCCTGGCCGTGGATCGGCTCGAAGACATGGCCGGCTCCATTCCCGCGGCAGGGCGTGCCGCACTGCTCGCCGGCGTGGACGTCTCCCTGTGGGATGAAGGATTCACCCGCCTCGAAGAATATGCGGATGACGAACAGGTAGTGGCCGCTGTCGACACGGCCTTGCGCCGGGTGCTGGAACTCAAAGCCATGTTCGGTCTCTTGCCCGAAGACGGTGCCGATACCGCCGCAATTGCCATGCCGAGCGCCGACGCCATCGCGCAGGCCACTGCGGATGGGCGTGAGCAGGCCAAGCGCATGGCCCGCGAGGCGATAACGCTGATCAATGATGGCCAGTCTGCCGCCACGCTCGACGATATCCGCAGCGTCATAGCTGATGCTCAAGCCGGCCCTGTGATTGTCGCCGGCCCGTTCGCCGACGATTTCGGCTGCTTCCTGGGCGATTACACCGCCCCTCTGCCCGCCGATGAACAGTCAAGCGTCTACCGGCAATTGGTGGCACGTCTCGGGGAGGACCGGGTTCTCTTGGCCGCCAAGCCGAGCGATGCGCCGGCCGATCAATGGGCGCGTTCGTCGACCGTGGTATTCGTATGCGGCAGCACCAGCGAACGCAGCTATGACAGTGAATTCGACGACAATGGCGCGGCGAAGGCCGTAACCGAATACGGTGCCACCTGCGGCGAAGGCGTGGACTTGTCTGACATCCGCCTGCCCTGGCGTCAGGATGACATGCTAGGCGAAGTCGCGGCATTGACCACCGCTCCAATTGTTTCGGTGGCGGTGTGCGGTCGCGCGCATGTACTGACCGATGTGCTGGAACGCTCCGCCGTGACGATCTGGGCCGGATATGCCGGCCAATATGGGCCGCAGGCCGTAGCCGACGTATTGGTTGACGGAGCCGACATGTCTGGCCGCCTTCCTGTGACCTTACCCGCATATCCCGCAGCCATTCCCGTTCGATACAATGACCGCCAAAGTGCCGCGCATGTCTACAAGGATGCGGCGGAACCGATATTGCGCGGCTTCGGCTATGGAGCCGGTTCGCTGGCGGCGGTGACGTTCAGCGAGATGCACGCCGATACGCAATCGCATCCAGGTGAAGTGCTGGTGCAGGTGACGGCACATGCTGACGATCACGGGGCCGCGGGTGCCGTGAATCTGTTCGCGCATGTCAGCGGCGGCCGCCGCATCCCACGTTTGGCAATGCTTGTCGATTCGGTATACATGGACTTGAACGCGGGAGAGCGTCGCGATATCGCGTTCCACGTGCCGTGTGATCGTCTGCGGGATGTCGGTGACGGGCAAGTTCAGGTGACCTGCACGCTGGATGGAGATTCGACGCATACGGTCACGGCGACGCTGCCGGGGGAATATTAGGGGGCATGTATGAATGTGGGGTGCGAAGCACTGGAACCGCATCACACCCCCGGATGGAGCCTGAAACCGCAAGGCATCCATCCTCGCAACCTGCAAGTCTGCGGGTTGTCACCCGATAGAGGAAACAACAAAGGAGATTATATATGTGTTGCTCACAAGGTAGTGAAGGGCGCTCGTCCATCGGACGCAGACTCGCCGCCGTCGCGGCGGGCGTAGTCGCCACAGCACTGATGCTCGGATGTTCGCTGGCCATGGGAACGGTTGCGAACGCCCAGGAGGGGGATTCCCCCGTTGCGGCGTCGCAGGAGGGTAACGGCAACAAGCATTTCATGGTGTATTACCGCGCATGGCGTGACGTGACCATGAAAGGCGTGAACACCGATTTACCGGATGACAATTGGATCTCCATGTACGACATTCCATACGGCATCGATGTCGTCAATGTGTTCAGCTACGTTCCCAGTGGCCAGGAAGCGGCGGCCCAGCCGTTCTATGACAAGCTCAAGAGCGATTACGCGCCGTATCTGCATGCCCGAGGCGTCAAACTCGTACGAGGTTTGGATTACAGCGGTGTTATGGTCGACGGTTTCAAGACGTGGATTGCTCAGCAGGGCAAAAACGTCGATAGCGCGACCGAATCGGATTATGACGCGTACGCCGATCATGTCATCGAAACGTACATGACCTCGGTTGGCCTCGACGGTCTTGACATCGATATGGAAACTTTCCCGGATGCCGCGCAGGTGGCGATTTCCGATCAGGTCATCACAGCCCTCGCCAAGCGCATCGGGCCGAAGTCGGATAACCCGGAAGGCACGATGTTCCTTTACGACACCAATGGCAGCTACACTGCTCCGTTTAAGAACGTTTCTGATTGCTTCGACTATGTTGCCTACCAGCAGTACGGTTCCGATTCGAACCGGACGGCCAAGGCCGCTGCCACCTACGAACAGTTTATCGACTCGACCAAGTTCGTTCCCGGCCTGACCTTCCCCGAAGAGGGTGACATGAATAACCGGTGGAACGACGCGACCGAACCATACCTGGACAGTCATTTCTATGATGTGGCCTCATACTCGTACGACCACAATCTCGGAGGCATGTTCGTCTACGCGCTCGACCGCGACGGACGCACCTATTCCGACGATGATTTGGCACACATCAAACCGTCGAATCTGATTTGGACGAAGACAGCCATCGCACAAAGCCAAGGCATGAGTCTGGAAAACGCCAAGCAGGCTGCCAACCACTTCCTTGACCGTATGTCCTATACCAAGGATGTTCCAGCCGAAACGCGCCAAACCGTGGCAGCGGCCACCAACCTGTATGAGGTGAACAAGGCGGTGCTCGGCGCGGATTGGAACGACGGATACAGCAACACATATGATCCGACGCTCGAACTTTCCCTGACCTCCATCGACACCACGGCACTTACCGGTGCCATAGCCAAGGCGGATGCATTGCTAGCTGACGGCGCAACCGATACCGATGTGCGGACAACGCTGACCACGGCCAGAAACGCGGCGGTCACTGGCCTGACCAGCAAGCTGTATACCGGAGCTGACGTTGTCTCCTGGACGGCATCGCTCAACACCGCAATCGCAGATGCAACGGGCGGCAAGCCCAAGCCGCAACAGCCAGGCACAGGCGAAACGGACAAACCTAGTTCCGGTGACGCATCACACAACAAGCCACAGTCTGCAACCGGACGTCTGGCAAGCACCGGTTCCGATGGCACCGTCGTGCTATCGGTCGCCGTGATTATGACGCTCGCCGGTATCAGCGTATTCGCAGTCCGCCGCCGCGGATAACACCGGTTCGAATGAACCGAAAAACAGTATTTGGGATACGGCGCGATATGCGAAGCGCCGTATCCCATGGCCCACATCGGTAGGGACGAAGTAGTACGCAGACGGTTGATCTCCGGCGTAAGCCGGAAGAAGTCAAAGGAGATTATAGATGAGATTGTCACTAGGCGATCCCGCTGGGTGTACTTCTGCCCGGGCTCAACACAGGAAATGGCTGTGCAGCGGTCTGGCCGCGGTATTGTCGATGACCACGCTGGCGGCGTTGGCCGCACCGGCCAGCGCCACCGACACAATGCCATGGGGGTGTTCCTATGTTTTTGTCAACTCCTTGGGGAGTTGACGTGTCGGGATTCCGGTTGGCTGTCGTGGGCGCGCTTCGCCCTGCCGGTGGCGTCCGGCGTCCTTTCCCGTGTGGCCCGATTCAGGCTACGAGGGCTGGTTCCTGGTAGAGGACGCCGTTTTTGAGCATGCTGTAGATTACGTCGCAGCGTCGGCGCGCGAGGCAGATGACAGCGGCGTTGTGGTGCTTGCCCTGTTCGCGTTTGCGCTTGTAGTAGGCGATGGACGGCGGGTGTTTGGCGGACGCGACGAACAAGGACTGCCACAGCGCGTTCCTGAGGCGTTTGTTGCCCCGTCTGGAGGGTCTCTCGCCCTTGATGCTGGTGCCGGACTGGCCGGTGGCCGGAGCGATGCCGGCGTAGGCGGCCAGGTGGGCCGCGCTTTTGAAGTTGGCGATGTCGCCGACGATGTTCCAGCCTACCAGGACTTCATGAAGCAGATCGTCGATCAGGGCATTTACATCCAGTGGTACGACTCAGCCACATACCCGGGTGGCGGCGTAGGCTACCAAGACATGTTCAACGGCAGCAATTCGCCGTATGTGCAGGATACGGACAAGGGCAAGATCTCTGATTCCATCTTCCTGAACTACTGGTTCAGCGGCAACATGCTTAAGGATTCGGCCGCTCACGCCGAGAGTTTCGGCATCGATCCGAAATATGCGGTGTTTGCTGGCATCGAGTCCGGACAGAAGAAGTTCGACAGTATCGGCAGCAATGCGGGCTATATGAACGTCAATCTCGACGATACAGGTAAGCCGTATGTGAGCCTCGCCGCGCTCGGCACCGACTTCGTCTCCCGCGAACTGGGCTACGACAAGAAGGTCTATCCGAAATACCAGAACCAGGTGTTCGACCGCGAACGCCGACTGTGGACCGGCTCGTCCACCGGCGAGAAGGGCACCACCGACATCGCCGACAATTACATCGACGACGGCACGAGCAATGACGGTTGGAAGGGCTTCGCTTCCCAGATCGCCGAATGCTCCGTGGTTGGCGGTTCCATGTTCTCTACGTCGTTCAACACCGGTCACGGTCTCGAATGGCGTGATGGCGGCGAACGGACCATCGACCAGCAGTGGGGCAACATCAACCTGCAGGATATTCTGCCGACATGGCAGTGGTGGATCGATGCCGACTCCGACCCGCTGCAGGCCGACTTCGACTACGGTAAGGACTACGAGGCGGTACCACGCTTCAAGTACACCAAGGTCGGTGGTTACGAAGGCGGCGATTCGCTGGTGCTGAGCGGCAAGCTCTCCAACGACAACACCATTCGCCTGTACAAGACCGACCTGGATGTCGCTGCCGGCTCCAAGATTGACCTGACCTACAACAAGCTCAACAGCGATGATTCCAAGTTGCAGCTTGGCCTCATCCTTGCCGACGACCCCGAGACCGTGGTGCCGGTGGACGTGACGGACGGTTCGGCAGGCAACGGCTGGAAGACCGCGAGCGTGGACCTGTCCCAGTACGCGGGTAAGAAGATCGGCACGCTCAAGCTCTACGCCGTGGGCGCGGACGGCTCGCGTTCGCTCGCCACCGAAGTGCCGCTGAACGAAGCGGCGGCCGTCTCCGACGTGAAAGTCGAACCAGGCAAGGACGGCAACGTCAAGGTCTCTTGGACCAATCCGCAGGTATCCGGCGAGAAAACCGTGACCGTCAAATCCGACACCGGTTCGTGGCGTTACGCCGCGAAGCCGTATTCCCAGACCGTCAAGGTCGCCGCCGACAAGAGCAAAGTGACGATTGCCAATGCGCCGGTTGACAGCTCCCGCTATGTGGTGAACGTCGATAATGCAGGTGGCACTACCGCTACGGCAACAGGTGCATTTGCCGATGCCGCCATTGAGCCGTATCCGGCTTGCTCGGTGATCTGGAATGGCGATAATGTGACGCTGGCCCGTCCTGAGACTCAAGACTGGCGCTACCTGTACATGACCGAGAAGTGGATCGGCGAGAATGGCAAGCAGCAGCAGGAGAACCAGCTGGGTGCTAGCTACACCTACTCGCAGAACACTCCGCCAATCACTGGTATTATCCGTGGTCGTACCACACCTGCCTCATACACCAGGTCCATCCCCCGCCAGTCATGAACTGCGGGTGCAGGTCGAGGATTACAGCGGCAACAAGACCGATCCGGTGAAGATTCCGACCGTCGACGAACTGGCCAAGTGCACGGTCGCCGACCCCACCCAGCCGGATGCCAAGAAGTCCACGCTGACCGCGGTCGACGGTTCGGCCGTGGCCGACGGCAAGGCCATCCGCACGGTGCAGGCAACGGTCAAGGATTCGTTCGGCAATCCGCTGGCCAATGCCGAGGTGGCGTTTGAACTGCCCGAAGGCGTCTCGGCCATTGGCGGAAACACCACCGTCAAGACCGATGCCGCCGGCGTGGCTTCGCTGAACGTCGTGTCCACGAAGGTCGGCAAGTACACGGTGAAGGCCGTGCTGAACGGCAATGCCATCGGCAAGGGCGTCACCGTCGAATTCACCAAGGTCGCGGTGACGCCGAACAAGCCCGGCGACCAGAACAAGCCTGGCGATACCAAGCCGAACAAGCCCAGCCAGAACGACAACAAGAACAATGACAAGAATGGCTCTTCGTTGAGTGCCACGGGTTCGTCGGTCATTGCGATTGTGGCGGCCATGGTGGTGCTGCTTGGCGCGGGTGCGGTGGTACTTCGCGCTCGTAGCAAGACGGAGTAGTTCGTCGCAATACGGGTGTTGATACTCGTGCCATAAGCGGGATTTAGGGGTTGCCCAATGGGTGCCCCCCTAAATCCCGTTTGTTTTGTCGCAAGACATATGCCGAGACCAGTGACTAAAATGCTTTAGTTATTTCAATGTAATTATTGATATCATAAGAGTTAGCGCACGGTTGATGCATATGGCCCAATGCGGGGGTGCCGTCAACCGTATCGCAATAGTCGCAATGCGGTCGTAAAAAGGAGTGTTCATGAGATCTGCTCGCGAGGCATCGTCATCGTCTGACGGCACGCAGCGTGTGAGCCTGAAAGACATCGCAGATGAATTAGGCATCTCGCAGACCGCGGTATCCTTCGCCATCAATGATCGGCCCGGCGTTTCCGCGGAAACCAAACGTCGGGTCAAAGAGGCTGCAGCCAGGCTCGGCTGGACGCCGGTCTACGCCGCACAAGCACTGGGATCCTCGAAGACCATGACCATAGGCTTTGCCCCCGCACGATCCACGCAGGGGCTCACGGATGAAAGCTTCATGCTGCACTTCATGGCGGGTGTGCACGCCTCGCTCAGCCCCAAAGGCTATGGTTTGCTGTACCGCCCATGCCGATTCCTGAACGAGGAGATGAGCGTATACAAGGATTGGGCGTCGCGCAAGCGCGTGGATGGCGTTATCCTCGTCGATTTGCGAGCCGATGATCCACGCCCGGAATTGTTGAAGAATCTGGGTGTGCGCGCAGTGCTTGCCGGAGGACCCGACCCGAACAATTATGTGCCGTCACTGTCCATCGATGATTCACGCACGATGGGAACCGTGCTCGAACATTTGTCGTCATTGGGACACCGCCGAATCGCCTATCTTTCCGGCGATCCGAACCTGGATTATTCACAGGGGCGTGTCGCGGCGTTCCGCGCATTTGCCAAACGGCGAAAGCTGGAATCCATCAACATCGAATTCACCGATTTTGTTGCGGAACAGGCCGCGATGCTCACGTTGGAGATGCTGCATTCACCGAAGCCGCCTACCGCGTTCATCTATGAAACGGAGATCCTCGCCGCGGCCAGTCTTCACGCCATGGCCGAAGATTATTCCGCTCGGCAGATGGAGGCGGGGGAGGGCCATGCGGAAGTCTATCCGAATGGGCTGCCCGCCATTGTCAGTTTTGAAGACAGTTTCATTTGTGAGGCGGCGTATCCGTCAATTACCGCCGCGCATCGTGATGCCAGCGAATACGGTGCCAAAGTGGCCAAACTGCTGCTCAAAGTGCTTGCCGGAGAGCAGGTGAGCGGCAACCGGCGAATCCTCACCCCGAAACTGGTGATTCGGGACAGCACCGCCAAGCCCATGGATACCATGGCGTAGAACGGTCATTGCATCGGCTTGCAGACAATGACATGCGACCAGTACGGCGTTGGCCCCCGTATTCCACGGGGGCCAACGCCGTTGAGAAAGAGGAAGAAAAAAGGATATAGAGGCTTAGATGCTGTCGATTATTCAGCGTTCTTCACGGCCGTCGCAATGGACACGGCCGGGTCCAAGAACGGAATCAGCGTGGACTGGAAGGCGTGATACAGGTCGGACTTGCCCGGCCAGACCGTGCCGATCACGTGGTTGTTCTTGTCAAGCTGATGGAACCAGGAACCGCCCTCGTGGTCGATGACATGCTCATCGACATACTGGGCGAATGTGGCGTACCAGTTGGCGTACATCTCCTCGCCGGTGGCCGCATACAGCGTGGCGGAAGTGTTCAACGATTCGGCCAGCGTCCAATGCATGCGATCGGTGACCACGGGCTTGCCGTTCCAGTCGGTCGTGTAGGCGAGTCCCACGGTGCCGTCGGCGTTCCATGCGTCGGCCACGGCACGCGCGAACAGATGCTCGGCGGCGTCGACGTACGGCTGTGCGCCGTCAAGGTTGGCGAAGGAGCTTAACGCCCACTGCGTGATCAAGCGGGCCCATTCGATGCCGTGACCCGGCGTGGCGCCGTACGGTTTGAACTGGTCGTCCTTCTTGTCGGCATTGCATTCGAGATCGACCGACCAGTCGGACTTGAAATGTTCGGGGATGCGCCATCCGTTGTGTTCCGCCCATTCGATGACGTGGTCGATGATGTGTCCGGCGCGTACTCGATAGGCGTTGTCTCCTGTGGCATCCGTCACGGCCAGGAACGCCTCGGTGGTGTGCATGTTGGCGTTGAGACCACGGTACGGGTCGAGCTCGGTGAATTCGGTATTCCAGGTATCGACGGCCAAACCGATTTCGTCATCCCAGAAATGCTTGTCATACGTGGCAAGCGCCTCGTCAAGCAGTTCCTTGGCACCCGGACGTCCGGCCAGCAGGGCGGAGGACGCGGCGAGAATCACGAAGGCATGCGCATAGCAGACCTTGCCCGGCGCGTGGGTGCCGTCCGCGAACACCTGCGGATACCAGCCGCCGTGCTCGTCGTCATGCAGAATGCCGGTCAATCCCTTGAGCGCCGCGTCGGCCAGCTCGCCCGCACCCGGGTATCCGAGCATGGCACCAATCGAATACACATGGGCCATACGGCTGGTGATCCACGTTTCGACGCCGTGGGAGGGGTCGAGGGTGCCGTCGGCGTTCAGCCAGCCGGAACCGCCATCCGGCGCTGGGAAGCCCTTGCCGAACTTCAGCAGCTCGTAGGTTTCGGAAGCCATGAAAATGCGGTTGGCTTCGGTGCCGAGCGTATACCGTGGGTTATTGGTCATAATGATTGTTCCTTTCCTTAACGAGAACATGCGGTGGGTGCGCAATGAGCATTCAGCGGGCACGTCTTAGTGTTTCACGCGAATGCCGAAATAGTCCATGACCAGTTCGCAGAACATCATATTCGACCAGCTGAACCATTCGCGCGTGTACTTGGTCGGATCATCCACGTCGACGCCTTCGTGCATGAGATGTGTACCGGCGTCGGTGGCTACAAGACGGTCGAGGATATGCGCCTTGAAGTCCTTGCTGTCGCTGGTCATCGCCTCGATAGACAGCGCGATCGGCCACACATAGCGCGGCGGGGTGTGCGGTGAGCCGATGCCCTTGAGATACTCGCCCTCGTAATAGTACGGGTTTTCGTCGCTGAGCAGCGTGCGTCGGGTCGCCAGATACGTCGGATCGTCCGGTGCGCAGTACCCCAAGTAAGGGGCCGCCATCAAGGAGGGCACATTGCTGTCGTCCATGATATTGACGTGACCCAGGCCGTCGGTCTCGAACGCGTAAATCGTCTCGCCATTGCGGTTCGTCGTTTTGGCGTGGGCTTCGATGCCTTCGGTGATGGTGCGGCGCAGCTCGCCGGCACGGGCGGCGATATCGGCGTCATCCAGAATCTCACCGCCGAAGATGCGTTCCAGATAGCCCATCACCACGGCGGCGAACATGTTCGAGGGCACCAGATAGTGGTAGGTGCAGGCGTCGTCGCTGGGGCGGAAGCCGGACCAGGTCATGCCGGTGTACGCCACCGGCGACCCCTTGCCGTTATTGCTCAGCGATTCGGTGGGGATGTCCGTGTCGCGGATGAAGAAATACGGGGAGCGTTCATGATGCTGCTCGGTCTCGAAGACGTCAAGAATCTTCTTGACGCCGGCAATGAATTCGGCATCGAAGTGATCGGCGTTGCCGGTGTTCGCATACAGCATCCAAGCCAACTGGATGGGGTAGCACAGCGAATCCACCTCGTACTTGCGCTCCCAAAGCCAAGGGCTGGAGAAATCGGACCGGTCGTCCTTGTCCCAGGAGGCGCCGTTCGGTTCCTCGTTGAAGGCATTCGCATACGGGTCGATGATGATGTAGCGGAACTGTTGCCGTATCAGACCGGCGATCAGGTTCGCAATATCGCTGTCTTCGGCGGCAAGGGCCAGATACGGGCGCAATTGCGCGGTCGAATCACGCAGCCACATGGCCGGGATATCGCCGGTAAGCAGGAATGTGGTGCCGTCGTCATGCCGTTTGACCGTGGTGGTCAGGGTGTCGGCAAAGCAGGCATTGAAGTTCTCGGCCCAGGCGGCGTGTTCGGTGCCACACAGGTCCGTGATGTGCTGCATGAAATCCGAGACCGACTTCGGTATCGCGGTGGTCGTCATAAATTCAACTTCTTTGTTTGAGGGATATACATATCAAGGGAACAGCATTATTCTAAACCGCTTTAGTTCATGACACGCGAAAGGATGTGAAGAGCATGAGTGTGAGCGCACCATATGAAAAACCGGTGAGATTTCCTGTTCGGAGAATCTCACCGGTTGCGATCGGTCGATTCGTGAAGTCGCACGAATGGCGGATAAGGGGATGGGTGGATTACTTGCCGATTTCAGCCAGATAGTCGGGCATCTCGGCCGGGTACTGCGGCCAGGCACCGGCCTGGGTGCAGACGTAGGCGGCGGTGTTGACGGCCTTGCGGTGGGCTTCTGCCAGCGTGTCGCCCAGCAGGATGCGGGCGGTGAAGGTGCCGGAGAAGGAGTCACCCGCACCCACGGTGTCGTTCACCTCGACGTGCGGAGTGTCCAGCGTGGAGACCTCGCCCTTGCGGGAGATGATGGTGGAGTAGGCGGAGCCGGCGGTCAGAATCACGTAGTCAAGGCCGAATTCCTCGATGAACCAGCGGGAGGCGTCTTCGCCGGAGGTGCCGCGGATGTCGAACATGTCGCGCAGCAGCAGGAGTTCCTCGTCGTTGATCTTGAAGACGGTGGCCGCCTTGAGGAGTTCCTCGATGAGGTCCTTGGAGTAGTGGTCGCCACGCAGGTTGATGTCGAAGAACTTCATCGCGCCCGGCTTGGTGTGCTTGAGCAGCTCCGTGATGGTGGCGTGCGATTCGGGGGAGCGCAGGGCCAGGGTGCCGAAGCAGACGGCGTCAGCCTTGGAGACCACGTCGATGAGCTGGCGGGTGTACAGGATGTGGTCCCAAGCCACGCCCTTGACGATGGTGTACTCCGGGATGCCGTTCTTTAGCGCGACCTCGACGGTGGAGGTCGGCCAGGCGTTGCGCTGGATGACGGTGTTGATGCCGGCCTCGTTGGCCTTGGCAATCAGTTCGTCGCCGAGCTCATCCTCGCCGACCGCGCTGATAGCCCAGCCTTCGGTGCCGTTCTTCATCGCGTGGTAGGCGAAGTTGACGGGGGCGCCGCCGGCTCGCTTGCCGCTCGGCAGCATATCCCACAGCAGTTCACCGAGGCTCAGAACGATCGGGGTAGTCATGGTTGGTTTCCTTTCCTTTGTTTCTTTTACCGGGTGTTTCGTATGGAACATCTTGTGATGTCGGCGCTTGGTTTAGGAGACGTCGAAGAACACCGAGGGGTGTTCGAGGAATTGGGTCACCGCCACTGCTGAGGCACCGGAGACCGCCGCGTCGGCGGACAGGGTGGATAGGCTGATGGAAGTGGAGGCATTGATTTCGGGGATGGCCCGTTCGGCCACCGTGGCGCGCACCTCATCGAGCAGTATCGGGCCGGCTTCGGACACGATGTCGCCGATGATGATGTGCTCAGGATTGTATCCATTGAAGATGGTGACGCATCCGTAGCCGACGTATCGGGCGACTTCGCGGACAATGGCGATTGACGCTTCGTCGCCGTCGCCGGCTTTGGCGAACAGGGCGCGGGCGGCTTCGGTGTGGGTCATATCGGCCGCGCCGGGAACCACGGTGCCATCGGCGATGAGCATGTCGTGAATGGCGGGGGTGGAGCAGTAGCGTTCAAGGCAGCCGACGTTGCCGCAATCGCAGGGGCGGCCGTTGACGTCGATGGAGATGTGTCCGATTTCGGTGGCGGCACCGAGGAAGCCGTTGATGAGACGACCGTTGTCGATGACGCCGAGGCCCACGCCTTCGCCGACCAGATAATAGGCGAGGTTGCCGTCGGCGTGCACCGACGGGTCGAAGAGATAATGTGCGAGGGCTCCGGCGCGGGCGTCCTGTTCGATGAACACAGGCACGCGGAAAGCGGTGGCGAATTCGTCGATGAAGTTGATTTTGCGCCAGCCCTGCATGCTGGACACCACGGCGGTGCGGCCTACGTTACGCAGGTAGGGGCCGGGCACCGCCATGCCGATGGCCACAATGGACGGGTCGTTGTCAAGCAGTTGTTCGACGCGCTGGTGGATGGTGACGATGGTGTCGTTGATGGTGTTGTCGTACACCGTGGGCAGGTTTTCAAAGCTCAGGGTGTTGCCACACAGGTCGAACACGCCGATCTGCACCAGCGAGCGGGCGAATTTGATGCCGATGATGCGGAACCGCGTGGTGTCGAGTTTGAGACCGATGGAACGGCGGTTCTTGGAACCTTCCAAATCGCCGGTCTCTTCAATCATGCCGGCCTCGATAAGGCGTGCGGTGATTTTGGTGATGGCCGCGGGGGTGAGTTCCAGTGCCTTGGCGATTTGCGCGCGGGAGCTGATGCCGTTGTGATACAGGTGCTTGACGATGCGGGAGCGGTTGGATTCGGAGACACTGGCTTGGGAAGTGGCATGGGTGGTGTTTGTTGCCATCGGTCTTAAGTCCTCCTTGTCTGCACCGCTGCGAGTTGTTCCGCTCGTCTTTGAATCTGAACTTGATTAAGATATTAACGCTGTTAATTGATTGACGCAATCAATATGTCATTCGGTGTGTCGTGCATGTGAGTGTCGTCTTGGGGGAATTTGTTAAGATGGTTGTCAATAGTCGGATGCACACTGATATCAAGCGAAACGTTCGATGAAGAACAGGGGAGGACTGATGTCTGAAAACACTATGAACAATCTCAAAATCGGTGTTGACGTGGGCGGAACAAAAATCGAAGCTGTGCTGGTTGACGCAATGGGCACGGTATTGGGTTCCGCCCGTATTCCCGCCAGGCATGGCAACGATGCCGTGATCGAAGACATCGTCGCTGTAGCACATCAGGCAGCGGGTGAGCGTTTTGACGAGGTGAGGGCCATCGGTGTCGGTACCCCGGGCACGGTGGATTCGGCCAGCGGGCATGTGGGCAATATCGTGAATCTCGACGTGGTCTCGCTGGATATGGGGCCGTTGGTCTCGCAGCGTTCGGGCGTGCCGGCCCATGTAGAAAACGACGTCAATGCCGCCGCCGTCGGCGCGGCCACCGTATTGGGCGGTGCGGACGGCATGGCCGGTACCATTGCGTTCCTGAACTTCGGCACCGGACTGGCTGCGGGCATCGTCGAAAACGGCGTGCTGATGCATGGCTATAGCGGCGCGGCCGGCGAAATCGGCCATATCCCAGTCGAACCTCATCGCCTCAAGTGCCCTTGCGGGCAATACGGATGCTTGGAAACAGTCTGCTCGGGCGCATCCGTGGGGCGTCTGTGGCCCAACGCCGACCCGCCGATGCCCGACCTGATTCGTCGCGCGGAAAAGCGGGAGGCCAAGGCCGTCGATGTGCTGGACATGATAGTGCGCGCCATCGGCGACACCATACAAATCCTGGCTCAGTCCGTTGATCCGCGACTCATCATCTTGGGCGGTGGCATGGCCAAAACCGGCGAACCATTGGTCGAGGTGATCACGGCTGAGCTGCGCCGGCGCGAATCGCAATGCCGATTCCTCGAAACGCTGGACCTGCCGGCCCGGCTGCGTCTGGCACCTGTCGGCCAACCAGTCGGAGCCATCGGTGCCGCCATGGCGGCGTAGCCTGGCATAGTGCCGGGGCATGGGAGATGAGGCCTCAGATTTGTCTCCGAGGCCCCATCTCCCACGCAGTCCTATATCGCTTTATGTCGTGCTGCGCCGCGCTTGGTCTTGCGCGTTTCGTTGCCGGGGTGACCGGCTTTTATTTGGCCAAGTGTTGGAAGACCACGGCGATGGCCTCGCCCTGTACGGTGATGTCAGGTCCGCATTCGCAGCGCCGAATCACCGTGTGTTTGTGGAAGGACGAGGATGTGGCGGCATCCAGATATTGCTGGGCCGCGCCGATGAACGTCGCGTTGATGATGTTCGGCTGGCCATAGACGCATACGTCTGCCATATCCAAAAGGCCCACAGGCATGGCCAGGGCTTGGCCAAGATAGCGGCCCGCCCGAGCAAGGATACCCTGATGCTGCTCCACGTCTGCTGCGCTGAGTTGCTTCTTCAATGCGGTTCCGGAAATCATCGTCTCCAAGCAACCGTGCTTGCCGCAAGGGCACAGCGGCCCGTCAAGATCGATGGAAATATGGCCGAGCTCGCCAGCCGCGTGCAGTTCGCCGATTACCGGTGTGTCCGAGAGCAGAATCGCCGAACCGATGCCTCTTTCGATGCGCACGAAAAGCATATTCGGCCCGCCTTGGCCAAAGAAACGTTCGGTGAGCATGGCTGCGGTGGCGTCGTTGCTGACGTTTACTTCAAGTCCGAAATGTTCGGCGATTGGCGTGGACAGGTCGAGATTGTTCCAGCCGCGCATCGTGGAGGAGCGGACCACGCCGTTGTCTACCACGCCGGGGGAGGCGACTCCGATGCCGATGACCTCGCCATCGGACATGCCCAGCATCTTCTCAATGAGCTCGATGATCACATCCACGGAAACGAATGAGCCGGTGTTCAGGGTGACTTCGGCGTGACGCAGCGGCTGGCCGAGCAGATTGGTGACTGCGCCGTGCAGCAGGTGTTCCTGCGTCAGGTCGATGCTGATGATGCGCAGTCGATCGATATCGATGCTCAGCAGTGTGCCTCGTTTGCCTTTGCCGCCGCTGGGTGCCTGACCGGTCTCGCGCAGCAATCCTTCCTCCAGCATCCGACCGACCACATCGGAAACGGCCACGCGGCTCAATCCGGTGCGTCGGCCGAGCTCGGCGCGCGAATACTGGTTGGTGGGGAACAACAACCTGAAGATAAGTTGGCGGTTCTTGCGGCGCACATCGGCGGGGGAAGCCTTGGCCGCATGGTCGTCGGTCGTTGTGTTGAGACCGAGATATGACATGTTTCCTCCTGCCTGATGGTGAGCGAGTGGACGGCGATTGTTGTTCCATACACAGCTTGGACGGTGAAGCGCAATTTCGTTGTTGAAACTGTTATGAAACTTCACTAATAAATTCCAGTGTACCTGTGTGAAGCGTCAGGAAACACCGTGAGTGTTCATAAGGTCCAAAATTGTTACTATCATTAACAAATAGCGAATCACCAATCGGCGCTACGCCGAACGGTGGTTGGAACGCCGCGCGGCACCCGGACGTGACAAGGATGTTGCCATTATCCGCAAGACGGGCGGCGGTACAGCGACTCGCATCGGGCGGGCCGCACGGAACTGGAGGAAACCGATGCCGGAAATCATCATTGTCAAGAACGAAGCCGAGGCCGGCGAGATCTACGGCCGTTGCGTGGCGGACCTGATCAAAGCAAAGCCGGACGCTGTGCTGGGCCTGGCCACTGGCTCCAGCCCGCTGGCCGCCTATCAGGCGCTCGCCAAGATCGTCAAGGACGAGGCCATTGACGTTTCGGGCGTGCGTGGTTTCGCGCTTGACGAATACATCGGGCTGCCGCTGACCCATCCCGAGTCCTATCATGCGACCATCCATCGCACCGTGGTCGAACCGCTTGGCCTGGACCCGGCCAAGGTCCATGTGCCCGGCGACGTACTCAACGGCACTCCGCTCGAAGACGGCGACAAAGTCGCGCTGGCCGGCCCGGCCTATGATCGTGCCATCGAAGCCGCTGGCGGCATCGACGTGCAGATCCTCGGCATCGGCACCGACGGCCACGTCGGCTTCAACGAGCCCGGTTCCTCGTTGGCCTCCGGCACTCGCGTCAAGACCTTGGCCGAACAGACCCGCATCGACAACGCGCGCTTTTTCGACAACGACATCAACCAAGTGCCCACCCACTGCATCACGCAGGGTATTGGCACGATCATGAAGGCCCGTCACCTCGTGTTGCTGGCGTTCGGTGCCGGCAAGGCCGAAGCCATCGAGGAGACGGTGGAAGGCGGCTTGTCCGCGTTCTGCCCGGCTTCCGCGCTGCAGATGCACCCGCACGCCACGATTATCGTGGATGAGGAGGCCGCCTCTCGTCTGCGCCACAAGGACTACTATCGCTACGCCTACACCCACAAGCCGGCCTGGCAGGGCATCTGAGTTATCGTGTGCTGGCTTCCCTCTTTGTGTGAGGGGAGCTGTCGAATGTAATGAGACTGAGGGTGGTTATCGGCGGCGGCATATGTGTATTGCTTCCCGATTGGACCACCCTCAGTCTCGTTTCGCGAGCCAGCTCCCGTTGGCGGGAGCGCATGAGCGGTAAGGAGAACAACATGTCTGATAGGAATGAGATAGTCTCGCGCGTGACCGCGGCACTGGAGGGCAAGCCGGCTCCGGTGGCGATTCGCAACGCGCGCAAGGTGGATGCGCGCGGCGAACGGCGCGGATATTGGGTCGTCTCCGATGCCGCCGGCGTCATCGTGGCGGCCGGCACGGGGGAGGGGGCCTTCGAGCACTACTGCCGCACGGTGGGGCTCGACCCGGCCGATCGCAACGCGGTCATCGACGCCGAAGGCCGTATTCTGACCCCCGGCTACGTGGACATCCACGCGCACGGCGCATGGGAGAAGAGCTTCGACGACGGGCCGGACGGCATCGACGTGGCGCGGGCCGGCCACGCCGTGCACGGCACCACGCGCCAGGTGCTCTCGCTGATCACCAACCCCGTGGACGTGATCTGCCGCAACATCCGCACCGTCCGCGCCACAATGGAGTCCGGCCGCCCCGACATCCTAGGCTGCCATCTGGAAGGCCCGTTCCTGGCCCTGGCCCGCAAGGGCGCACATGACCCGGAATGTCTCAAGGATCCGGTGCCTGACATCGTCGATAAGATGCTTGAGGCCTCCGGTGCCGACCCCGCCTCCGGCAAGCTTGGCTGCATCCGCCAGATCACCATCGCCCCCGAACTGCCCCACGGCATCTCCGCCATCCGCCAGTTCGCCGCTGCCGGCGTGGTGCCGGCCGTGGGCCACTGCGACGCCGACTACGAGACCGCCAAAGCCGGCTTCGACGCGGGCGCGGGCATCATGACCCACATGTTCAACGCGATGAACGGCCTGCACCACCGCGAGCCCGGTCCGATTCCGGCCGCGGTGGAGGACCCGCGCGTCACCATCGAGCTCATCAACGACGGATTTCACGTGCAGGATCCGATGGTGAGCCTCTCCTTCCGGTTCGCGCCTCATCGTACGGCCTTCGTGACCGATGCAATGGCCGCCACCGACTGCCCGGACGGTGCCTACAAGTTGGGCGCGCTGGACGTGAACGTGGTCGGCGGGCATGCGCGCCTGGTCTCCAACGGCGCCATCGCCGGCTCCACTCTGCTGCTGGAGGTCGCCGTGCGCCGTGCGGTGTGCGAACTGGGCTTCAGCCCGGTGGACGCGGTCGAGGCGGCAACTCTGACGCCGGCCAAGGCGTTCGGCTTCGACCGGCCGAACCCGGTCACCGGGGCGCCGATCGGCCTCATCGCCCCCGGCTTCGCCGCCGATTTCAACCTTGCGGACCCGGCCGACTGGACGGTCGAACAGGTGTGGTGCGCGGGCCGCAAGCTCAAGTAGCAGTAGGCCGACCGGTTGACGAATGGAAGGCATTCGTCTACGAACATGGTCACATGGTGAGATGATAGTATATTTGTCTCACCATGTGACCGTTATTCACGTCGTAATACAAGAATCCGTAATACTGCTCGATACCGCATAAAACCGGCCTTGGTCGCCACAAGCGAAACATAAGTCGATGACTATGGAAACGCAGGAGTAACACATCCTCACCATAGTCAGGCGGTAATCCACGCCCGCAGTGATGACGTGGAAACAAGTTATGAGAGAGGATTCCTGTTGAATTCCAAGAAGATTCTGGCCGCCGCCGTCTCCGTGGCCGCCATCGCATCCCTGACCGCCTGCGGCGGTGTGAAGGATGACACCACCGCAGGTGCCGATTCCGGCAACGCCATCACCATCGGCACCACCGATAAGATCACCAGCCTGGACCCCGCCGGCTCCTACGACAACGGTTCATACGCCGTGCAGATCCAGGTGTTCCCGTTCCTGTACGCCCAGGACTACAACACCTCCGAACTGAGCCCGGACATCGCCGCCGATGACGGTACCTGGAACGATGACGGCACCGAATTCACCGTCAAGCTCAAGGACGGCCTGAAGTTTGCCAACGGCAACGACCTGACCGCTTCCGACGTCAAGTTCTCCTACGATCGCATCAAGAAGATCAACGACCCGAACGGCCCGAGCTCCCTGCTCGCCAACGTCGAATCCGTGACCGCCAAGGACGACACCACCGTGGTGTTCAAGGATCCCGTGCCTTTTGACGTGACTCTGAAGCAGGTCATGTCCAGCCCCGCCGGCCCGATCGTCGATGAGGATACCTTCGACGCCGACAAGCTCACCGACGCCGACACCATCGTCTCCAAGAAGGCCTTTGCCGGCCCGTACACGCTGACCGCCTTCAAGATCAACGAGTCCGCCGCCTACGCCAAGAACGACTCCTACAAGGGCCTGACCCCGGCCAAGAACTCCGCCGTGCAGGTCAAGTACTTCGCCGACGCCTCCAACCTGAAGATGGCCGTCCAGCAGGGCCAGATCGACGTGGCCAACCGCTCCCTGAGCCCGACCGACATCGAGGACCTCTCCAAGGACTCCAAGGTCAAGGTCGTCAAGGGCCCGGGCGGTGAGGAGCGCTTCATCGCCTTCAACTTCAAGATTCAGCCCTACGGCGAATCCCAGCCCGACGCCGACGCCAACAAGGCCAAGGCCGTGCGCCAGGCCGTCGCCAACCTCATCGACCGCGAAGAGCTCTCCACCAAGGTCTACAAGGGCACCTACACCCCGATGTACTCCTTCATCCCGGACGGCCTGGCCGGTCACGATGACACGCTGAAGTCCGCCTACGGCGACGGCAACGGCAAGCCGAGCACCGAGAAGGCCAAGAAGGTCCTCGCCGACGCCGGCGTCACCACCCCGGTCGACCTCAAGCTCCAGTACAACAGCGACCACTACGGCTCCGTCTCCGCCGACGAATACGCTGCCCTGAAGTCCCAGCTTGAGGCAGGCGGCCTGTTCAAGGTCGACATGCAGTCTACCGAATGGACCCAGTACAACAAGGATCGTGTGGTTACCGACGATTCCGACGGTGTGTACCCGGTCTACCAGCTTGGATGGTTCCCGGACTACTCCGACCCGGACAACTACCTGTCCCCGTTCTTCCGCGATGGCAACTTCGTGAACAACGGCTACTCCAACAAGGAAGTCAACGACCTGATCGTCAAGCAGGCCGGCGAGAAGGACGAGTCTGCTCGTGGAGACATCCTCAAGCAGATTCAGAAGCTCGAGACCGAAGACCTCTCCACCATCCCGCTGCTGCAGGGTGCCCAGGTCGCCGTCACCGGCACCTCCGTGAAGGGTGTCACCCTCGACGCTTCCTTCCGCTTCCGCTATGCCTCCGTCACCAAGGGCTGATCCAGCATGAGCTCCCCTCTTTGAGGGGGAGCTGTCTGCCGACGGCAGACTGAGGGGAGCCCAACTCGTATGACTCCCCTCAGTCGGCTTCGCCGCCAGCTCCCCTCGGAGAGGGGAGCCTTTATTGCTTTATATACCGATTACCAACACCAAGGAGCATCGCGTGTCAGACAGCGCCATAGCGACCTCCAGCACCACTCCGGCGAAAGCCAAGACGAAGAAGAACCGACTGTCAGGTAGTTTCTTCCGCTTCGTGCTGACGAGGTTCCTTCTCATTATTCCCACCGTTTTCATTCTGGTCACCATCGTGTTCTTCGTGATGCGCGCCACCGGCGACCCGATTTCCGCCGCCCTGGGCGGCCGCCTGACACCCGCCGAACTCCAGCAGCGCATCCACGCGGCCGGCTATGACCGCCCGCTGATTGTGCAATACGTCGACTATCTTGGCGGCCTGCTGCACGGCGACATCGGCACGACGCTGACCGATAACCAGCCGGTGATCAGCATTCTTACGCACTACGGCGCCGCCACATTCGAACTGGCCTTCCTCGCCCTGATTGTGGCGCTGATCGTCGGCATCGGCCTAGGCCGACTCGCCGCCCGCAAACGCGACCGTGCCGCCGACGCCGGCATCCGCACCTTCGCCATCCTGTGCTACGCCACCCCGGTGTTCTTCCTCGGCCTCGTGCTGAAGCTCATCTTCGCTGTCTGGCTCAACATCCTTCCAGCCTCCGGCCGCTCCGACCTGAACTCCGAAATGCAGTTCACCCGTCTGGTATCGCCGACCGGCTTCTACATCATCGATGCCATCCAGCTCGGCGACATGAACGTGCTCGTCGACGTGCTGCGCCACGCCGTGCTGCCGGCCGTCGCCCTAGGCCTCCTGACCGCCGGCGTGTTCATCCGTCTGGTACGCACCAACGTCATCTCCACCTACAATTCCGGCTACGTCGAGGCCGCCCGCTCGCGCGGCGTCTCCGAAAAGCGCCTGCTCAACAAGCACGCCTGGCGGCCGGCCCTGATCCCGATCATCACCGTCATGGGCATGCAGATCGCCCTGATGCTCGCCGGCGCGGTCCTGACCGAAACCACCTTCGAATGGAAGGGCCTGGGCTTCATGCTGTCCCAGTACCTGAAGGCCCGTGACTTCGTGGCCGTGCAGGGCATCGTGATCCTTATCGCCATCATCGTGGCCGTCGTCAACTTCCTCGTCGACGTCATCGCCGCGCTTATCGACCCGAGAGTGAGGTACTGAGATGACCACCGCATCCCAAGACAAGATCACCGTCCCCGGTGACGACCGCCTCACCAAGCTCAACGTCAGCACCAAGACGCCGTTCTGGACCAAGATTCCGATCATCAAGGAACTGCGCGTGGCGGTCGGCTGGCAGAAAGGCATGCTGATCACCGGTCTCGCGATCACCGCGTTCTTCCTGCTCGTGGCCCTCTTCGCCCCGCTGATCGCCCCCTACGGCCACGCCCAGATCAAGGCCGCCGACGGCACGTCCTTCCCGGCGCAGGCCGCACCCTCCGCCGAACACATCTGGGGCACCACCGCCGCCGGATTCGACGTGTTCTCCCGTGTGGTGTGGGGCGCACGCACCGCCGTCATCGCCATCGTCGTGGCCGTGCTGCTCTCCATCTTCGCCGGCGTGCTGCTCGGCCTGGTCTCCGGCTACTACGGTGGCTGGGTGGACCGCATCCTAGTGATGATCGCCGACGCCGTCTACTCCTTCCCCTCGCTGCTGCTCGCCATTCTGATGGCCATCATGATCTCCCACGGCCAGTCCGGCCTGTGGAGCGGCATCCTGGCCTCCGGCATCTCCATCACCGTGGTGTACATCCCGCAGTATTTCCGCACAATTCGCGCCGAAGTGATCCGCATCAAGGAATCCGCGTATGTCGAGTCCGCGCGCGTGGTCGGCGCCTCCACCTGGCGCATCATGACCAAGCACCTGTTCAAGAACTCCACCCGCACGTTGCCGGTGATCCTGACGCTGAACTCGTCCGAAGCCATCCTGACCCTCGCCGGCCTGGGCTTCCTCGGCTTCGGCATCGAGCCGACCGCCGCCGCCGAATGGGGCTACGACCTGAACCGCTCGGTTTCCGACGTGACCGCCGGCATCTGGTGGACTGCCGTGTTCCCGGGCATCGCCATCGTGCTCATCGTGCTCGGCATCACGCTCGTGGGCGAATCGCTCAACGATCTGGCCGACCCGCGTCTGCGCGCCCGCAAGTCCGCCGGCGAAGTGGTCGGATCGATCGAAGACACGTCCGTCGACCCAAACGAGAAGCCGACCGCACGCAACGAGGTGATTGCCGAACTCGACGCGAACGTCGACCCGCCGGCCACCGTCACCGACCATGACCCGACCATCGTCGCCTCCGAATGGACCGGCGAGGGCAAGCCGGAAGGCAAGGAGTGAGAGATGAGCGAAAACAACAAGAATCTCGCCGATATCAAGGACCTGTCCGTCTCCTTCATGACCGACGCCGGCTCCATCAAGGCCGTCGAGGACGTGAACTTCACCATTCCGCGCAAGACCGTGGTCGGCGTGGTCGGCGAATCCGGTTCCGGCAAGTCCGTGACCGCGCGCTCCATCATCAAGCTGCTGCCGGAGACGGCCACCACCTCCGGTGCCGTCTACCTGTCCAAGCGCGATGGCTCCGATTCGCTGGACGTGCTCTCCCTGAGCGGCGAACAGCTGCGCGAAGTGCGTGGTTCCGAGGCCGCGATGGTGTTCCAGGAGCCCAATTCGGTGCTGAACCCGGTGTACACCATCGGCTGGCAGATTGAAGAGGGCCTGCGCGCCCACGGCATGAAGGACAAGAAGGAACTGCGCGCCAAGGCCATCGACATCCTGAAGAAGGTCGGCATCCCGGATGCCGAAACCCGCGTGGACTACTACCCGCACCAGTTCTCCGGCGGCCAGAAGCAGCGCATCGTCATCGCCATGGCGTTGGTGCTGAACCCCGGCCTGATTCTGGCCGACGAGCCCACCACCGCCCTCGACGTGACCGTGCAGGCCGAAATTCTCGACCTGCTGCGCCTCGCCCGTGACGAGTTCGACGCCTCCGTGCTCATCATCACCCACAACATGGGCGTGATCGCGGACATCGCCGACCAGGTGGTCGTCATGTACCGCGGCCACGTGGTCGAGCAGGGCGACGTGGAGCAGATCTTCTACCATCCGAAGGACGACTACACCAAGCGACTGCTGGGTGCCGTGCCGCGCATCGGTCAGAAGCTGGTCGTGCGCGACCGCGAGGGCAAGCCGATCGAGCGCAAGGCCGATTGGCGCGAACAGCCGATCGCCGTTGAGGCCAAGAACCTGACCATCACGTACCCGGGCCATCTCATGCAGCCCGACTTCAAGGCCGTGGACGGCGCGAACTTCACCATCCACCGCTCCGAAGTGCTGGGCCTGGTGGGCGAGTCCGGTTCCGGCAAGTCCACCACCGGCCGTGCCATCGCCGGCCTGCAGAAGGTGTCCGGCGGCTCCCTGAACGTGCTTGGCATCGAGATGAACGGCGTCAAGGAGCGTGACTTCAAGCCCAAGCGCGCGGACATTGGTTTCGTGTTCCAGGATCCGGGCTCCTCGTTCAACCCGCTGATGACCATCGCGGAGAATGTGGCCGAGCCGCTGCTCGTGCACCACAAGTACGGTTCCGTGGCCGAGGCCAAGAACTATGTGGGCGACCTGCTGGAGATGGTCCAGCTGCCGCGCGCCTACATGAACCGTTTCCCGCATGAGCTGTCCGGCGGCCAGCGCCAGAGGGCGTCTTTGGCGCGTGGTTTGGCGTTGAAGCCGTCGCTGCTGATCGCCGATGAGCCGACTTCTGCATTGGACGTGTCGGTGCAGGCCAAGGTGTTGGAGCTGTTCAAGCGACTGCAGACGGAAATCGGCTTCGCGTGCCTGTTCATCACCCATGATTTGGCGGTGGTCGATATGCTCGCCGACCGCATCATGGTGATGCATAAGGGCCAGATCGTGGAGCACGGCGATGCCGACCAGATTATGCAGCACCCGGAGAACCCGTACACCAAGAAGCTGCTGGCCTCCCTGCCCGTGCCCGACCCGCGCGAACAGCAGCAGCACCGCGCCCACCTCCACGAGCTCCTAGCCCAAGAGGCGTAATCGCATAGCATTGGAGCTCCCTCGTCAGAGGGAGCTAACTTTATATCCGCTAGTACTGCTGCCCATCGAACTGGAACAGGGCGTGGGCGTCGCCGTGCTTTTTGTTCTCGATGTAAGTATGGAACAGCTCCAGCCGCTCGCTCGTGCTGGCCGCCAGGGGAGTGGGCAGGTCATCCAGATCGAACCAGCCGACGCTGAGGCTTTCCTCGTCGCCCACGAACGGCTCGGCATTGCCGCCGGGCTTCAGGGCGCACAGGAACGAATGATCCATGTACATGGTGTTGTCGCCATTGGCGTAGGTCAGCACCTTGTTTGACGAGGTGACGGCCACCAAATCGGTGACGATGGCATCGATGCCCGTCTCCTCCTTGATTTCGCGCACCACCGTGTCCGCCGGCTGTTCGCCCGGCTCGTTGATGCCGTAGACCATCGCCCATTCGCCCGTGTCCGAACGACGGCCCAACAGCAGTTGACCATGTTCGTTCAGTACACAACCGGTCACGCCATTGAGCCATAGCAGATCATGGCCGATCTTCTTACGCAATTCCAACACAAATTCCGGAGTAGGCACATTGCCTCCTTAGTAGAAAAAAGGAGCTCCCTCTGATGAGGGAGCTTAAGGGTTACTTGGCTTGGGCAGCCTGCTTAATATGGTGCGCTTCGCGCATGATTTCATTTTCCTCGCGCTTGTCAGCGTTCGGCGTCGCCTACAATCAGTCCACCGGACTGATTGCTTTACGGCTCCGCATCCACGCTTCGACGTCGTCGATCTGCTTCGGGATGCCGGCGGAAATCCATTCGGGGCCGTTCTCGGTCATGAGCACGTCGTCCTCGATACGGATGCCGATGCCGCGGTATTCCGGCGGAATCAGCAGATCATCCTCGCGGAAGTACAGACCGGGCTCGATGGTGAAGATCATGCCGGGCGTGATCTTCGCGCCCTGATAGGACTCATAGCGGGCCTGCGCGCAATCATGCACATCAAGACCTAGGTGGTGGGCCACGCCGCAGGCGAGCCAACGGCGGTGCTGCTGGCCTTGCGGGGACAGTGACTCCTCGACGCTCACCGGCAGCAGACCCCAATCGTGCAGACGCTCGGCGATCACACGCATGCAGGCGTGGTGGATGTCGGAATAGGTGGCACCCGGCTTGGCGGCTTCGAAACCGGCCTGCTGCGAGTCCAGCACGGCCTGGTACAGACGCTTCTGGAAGTCGGTGAACTTGCCGTTGGTCGGGAAGGTGCGGGTGATGTCGGCCGTGTACAGGGAATCGACCTCAACGCCGGCATCCACCAGCAGCATGTCGCCGGTCTTCACCACACCGGTATTGCGCATCCAGTGCAGAATCGGGGCGTGGGGGCCGGAGGCCACGATGGAGTCGTAACCGATGGCGTTGCCCAGCTCACGGGACACGGCGTTGAACGCGCCTTCGAGGATACGCTCGGAACGCGGCTTGTCGAGCGCGGCCGGCAGTGCGGAGAGCAGACGGTCGAAGCCGTGCTTGGTGGCGTCCACGGCCTTGCGCATCTCGTTGATTTCGTAGCCGTCTTTGACCATGCGTGCCTCGGCGGCGAACTCGTGCAGCTTGTCGTCGGATGCGGAGTTCTTGTCCGGATCGGCGAAACCGTTGGCCTCGCGGATGGACTCGACCATCGAGGTGATTTCGGGATCGGTCTCGCTGACCACGCGCACACGCACGGCGCCGGCCTCGGCACCCACGTCCTTGGACAGGGCGTCGGCCAGCTGGGCGATGTCGTGGGTCTCGATGCCGGTCATCGCCTGCATCTCCTTGAGGCCAGCACGCGGGCCAACCCAGTATTCGCCGTAGTGGGCGGACATGAAGAAATCCTCGGTGGAGTTGTCGGCGCGAGGTGCCACGAACAGTTCCGGAGTGTGCGTCTTGCCGGCGGCGGCTTCGGGGGAGTCGGGGTCGACCGGGTTCAGGACCAGCACGGCGCCGGCCTCGTAATCGGAACCCAGACCGGTGTAGTAGGCGAACGTGGTGTCCGGGCGGAACATGTAATCGCAATCATTGTTGCGCACCTTCGGCTGGCCGGCCGGAATGACCAGACGCTCGCCCGGGAAGGCTTTGCCCAGCGCCTCAAGGCGGGCTGGCGTGAACTTGGAGGATTCGAGAGGCTTGATCTCCGGATCATCGTCGGCCCAGCCGGACTTCATAAACTCCTTGAATGCAGCCGACTGCGGGCGCAGCGAGCGGTTGTTCACACGGTCGCTCATCGACTGGTTCGCGCCCGGCGCCGTAGCGCGCTCCTCGGCCTCATATTCCTTGTCCTTGGCGGTGATCACTTCACCCATTGCCACTCTCCTGTATGTAGTTGTTGTCGAATCATCGATTCCCACCTCATACTAGTCGGCTTTATGCGATGTGCCACGATTGACGGCTGACGGTAAAACTAAGTACGGAATTTGGACGGTCTTCCGGACATGCCCATATGGCGAGTGCATCGGGCTGGAATGCGGGCCCGTTTATTGTTCTCGGTAGGGAAGGAGGGGCATGGGCTGGAGCTTGCCGATTGATATTGGCATATTTTGCGGGCTGAATCCATGTGAACCCATGCGATGAAGGTTCATCGCATCACGGGACCCGCTGCTCTGCGGATGCCTCCATCTGGGGCACTCTGGCTTTGAGCAGTTTTACCCGCAGCGGAGTGCGTTCGATGACGTCGGCGTATGTGAAATGGACGATTTCGGTGGCACCGGCTCGTTTCAGTCCCTCGTCGCGTGCTCGTTCCTTGGCCACCACCTCCTGAATGCTGCGGTTATCGGTCATGGCTGGGTCCACGTATTTTTGTGTGCCGTCGTATTCGGCCACTATCACGCGCCCGTCATCGAGCTTCCATACGAAATCAACGCGGTGCTCGGTATTCGTCTGCGGGTCGGTCACCGTTACCTGAATACGCGGCGTGAGGAAGCGATCCTCGATGATGGTGCCTCGCGCGAGGGATTCTCCACCATTCTCGCTCCTTTCGTTTGCATAGCGCAGCAGGCGGAATACTCGGGCATAATCGATTCTCCATTGAACGCAGTCGGCGGCTATCTCTTCCTTGGTTATTCCCTTGGCAAGGGCCGAGTCAAAGATCGGCAACGCAAACCGAAAATCAAGGTCTATAGCGGCCTCGACCAAGGTTCTAGCCGGTGATATCAGGGATAGGCCGGAGGCCTCGTAATGTGTCTTCGGATTGTTCATATCGGGCATATAGACATGTCGTAAGCGCTGATGGCATTGACGAGATCCATGATCGGAAGTCACGATGGTTATGCAGCCATCATGCAAATGCCATTGATGTTCGAATCCATAAGCACTTACTGCCACCAAGCCGCCAAAAACCCACTGAGGATGCTCTTGCGCAAGAGCGCGGGCCATATGCAACGTTCGCTCCGGCGGCGTCAAACCATCCCAGTATGCGGTATTTGCATAAAGACTGGGAATGCCGTCATACACTTTCAACAACTCGCCACTCTGGGCACGGCGGCGTAGAGCGGTCTGTTCCGCTTCATTTCTTGAATAGACGCATCTCAGCTCATTCTGCGCGGCTGATATGAGCGAGGCCACTGCTTTGTGTGTCTTCATGACGTCGAGCGTAGCCGGAACGAAGCAGCGTAAGTATGAATTTCAGCCATTGTGGTTCTAGCCTCGGAGCTTGGCTGTCTTGGAGTGAGATATTCCCGATAATTTCAAGGTATTAGGCCGCTAATTCGGAATAGTGGATAACATGCAAAACTTATCCACCATCAGTAATGTCATTCGAACAACGTGCTTTGGGGATTCGAACAAGATATCATCGGCGAAGACGGATGTAGCTGGTAGAGGGCGGCGAATTGACGGTTAACGGTGCTTATGCTTTGTACGCCGTCGGTGCTGGTTCAGATATTGGCTGGCTTCTGTCTGAGTGTGGAATCTAGCGTCGGCGTGAGTCCAATGGTTGTATCGTGGCCGACGATTTGCTGCAATTTATTGGCGGCATAGATCCAGGGCTTGGACGGCTGCCGACGGTGAGAGCAGTCATAACAGTGAATGAGCCTCTGCGAGTTCAAAAGATGATGTAGAGGACGTTTGTGAGAGTCGTTTCCGGGGCAAGACATGGTCGATTGACGATGTTGAAATTTCTCAGCGACGGCAGAATGGCATGCCTTGGCGAGGAGGCGACACTGAGAGGCGATGGAGTCGGGATTAATCCAGGTTTTGGCCAGCTACCGACTCGCAAGAGCATCATAGCGTCGGTGTACCGCCAGAAGCTGGCACTGTACCGACGCTGAATAGCATCAGCGTCGCCGGACATACAAGTTTTGGATTGCAGCCGACTAAGAATGGGATGCCGACGGCAAGAGCCGCATTGCAACTATATGAGATGGCTTCACTGTGCGCGCTGCAGGAAAAGGCCGCCCGCGCGGCGGCGACATATGAGACGGTTTCACTGTGCGCGCACGATAAACCACCCCGGCGGCTAGGATAGAGGGAATTGAGGGAGTGCGGCTCCACGCGTGAAGGCAAGAATCCCGAACCATGCAGGGCAAACCTGTGCGAGGGGAACTTCCTGCGCATGCGGAAGCGGAATATATGCGGGCATGCGTAGACATGACGAGAATGGCACGAACACGTAAGTGGCATACGCACTCCGAACGGTTCAACAGCAACACGAGCAGAGGTCAGAAGAGGATATGTCATTCGAGCATCCGAATCGGAACAACGAGAGCATGCGGGACGTCGAACTGGACATCATGAGCCGCCCGCCGGAGCATAACACCACCAATCTGGATCTCGACCGGATGAACCTGATGCTCGACATCCTGGGCCACCCGGAGCAGTCGTTCCGCGTGATTCATATCACCGGTACCAACGGCAAAGGCTCCACCGCACGCATGGCCGAGGCCATCTGCCGCGCCTACGGCATGCGCACCGGCCTGTACACGTCGCCGCATCTGGAGAAGATCAACGAGCGTATCGCCATCGACGGCCAGCAGCTGTCCGACGACGATTTCATCGACATCTGGGACCAGACCAAGGATCTCGTGGCCCTGGTGGACGCCAAGATGGAGGAGCAAGGCAAGCCGAAGATGAGCTTCTTCGAGGTGCTCACCGCCATGGCCATCTGGAAGTTCGCCGACACGCCCGTGGACGTGGCCATCGTCGAGGTCGGCATGGGAGGCCTGTGGGACGCCACCAACGTGCTCAACGCGGATGCGGCCATCATCGGCCCGGTGGACATGGACCACATGCAGTGGCTGGGCGACACCGTCGAACAGATCGCCACCGAGAAGGCCGGCATCATCAAGCCGAACTGCACCGCCATCATCGGGCCTCAGCCGCATGAGGAAGCCGTCATGCCGATTCTCACCGAAGCCGCCGAACGCAACCACGCCATGCTCGTGCGCGACGGCTACGAAATGACCGTGTCCGACCGTATGGCCGCAGTCGGCGGCCAGGTCGCCACCCTGACCACGCCCAACGGCACTTACGAGGGCGTGCCGATCGCCAAGTTCGGCGAGCATCAGGCCCACAACGCGCTTGCCGCGCTTGCCGCCTCTGAAGTGGTGATTCCGGTCAATGGCCCGCTGGACGGCGACTTGGTGGGCGAGGCGTTGAGCTCGGTCAAGATTCCCGGACGCATCGAACAGATCCGCACCTCACCGACCATCATTCTGGATGGCGGACACAACGTGAATGCCGCCGAAGCCCTACGCAAGGCCATAGAGGAAAGCTACGACTTCAAGCAGCTGGTCGGCGTGGTCGCCATGATGCGCGACAAGCAGGTCGAGGAATATCTGGGTGTTCTGGAGCCGATCCTGAGCTCCGTGGTGGTCACCGAGAACTCGTGGCGCGAGCGTGTGATGCCGGCCGATGAGCTCGAGAAGATTGCCGTGGACGTGTTCGGCCGTGACCGTGTGATCAAGGAAGCGAACCTGCCCGACGCGATTCAGACTGCCGTCAACATGGTCGATGCCGAGGACGAGCTGGGCGTGGGCTACGGCCACGGCGTGCTTATCTGCGGCAGCTTCGTCACCGCCGGCGACGCACGCCTGATGCTTGAGGAGCATGCCAGCCCCACGATGAGGCAGGCCATGGCCGTCCATCAGCCGGCGGTCGACCCGGACGATTCGGATCAGCCGGCAGACAAGGCCGAGGATGAGGCCGCCGACAACCTCGAGGATTCGGTGAGCCCGGACGACTTCGACGTGTTCGACGTCCTCGGCCTCGGCAAGGAACAGGCCAGTGACGCCGGTAACGCCGGCACCGGCACGGCCAGCGCCGACACAGGCGCCGTCACCGACGATTCCGCCGACGTCCGGTAACCCGCATCCAAGGCACATCGGATACCCGGACGCCCGACATACGGAAAACAGTCTCACACCATGTATCTCAAGGAACTCACCCTCCGCGGATTTAAATCCTTCGCCTCCGCCACCACGCTGCGCTTCGAGCCCGGCATCACGGCGGTCGTCGGCCCCAACGGTTCGGGCAAGTCGAACATCGTCGACGCCCTGACCTGGGTGATGGGTGAGCAGGGCGCCAAAAACCTGCGCGGCACTTCGATGGAGGACGTGATTTTCGCGGGCACGTCCTCTCGCCTGCCGCTGGGCCGTGCACAGGTGAGCCTGACCATCGATAATTCCGACCACACGCTCGATATCGATTACACGGAAGTCACCATATCCCGCACCATCTTCCGCAACGGCGGCTCCGAATACGCGATCAACGGCTCGCAATGCCGTCTGCTCGACATTCAGGAACTCCTCTCCGATACCGGTCTTGGCCAGCAGATGCACGTGATTGTGGGTCAGGGACGATTGGATGCGATTCTGAAGGCCGACCCGTCCGGTCACCGTGCGTTCATCGAAGAGGCCGCCGGCATCCTGAAACACCGCAAGCGCAAGGAACGCGCGTTGCGCAAGTTGGCCAATACCGAAACGAACCTGAGTCGACTTGACGATTTGCTGGGGGAGATTCACCGCCAGCTCGGCCCCCTCGGACGCCAGGCACGTATCTCCCGGCGCGCCGACACGATTCAGATATCCGTACGCGACGCCCAAGCTCGTCTGTATGCCGAAGACGCCCAACGTTCGATGAGCCGCCGCGACACGGTACGTCAAGAGCTTGGCGATGTGCGTAACCAGCTGGCCGTCGCCCAGCGTGAACTCGCCCAAGTCAAAGTACGCATCGAACAGGTCGAGGCGTTGAGCTCTGAATCCAGTCCGGCCATCGCCAAGGCCAACCAATACTGGCATGAATTCTCGCAGACCCGTGAACGACTGAACGCTCTCGCCCAGTTGGCCGAAGAGCGCAGCCGGTCACTCACCGGCCAGATCGTCACCAACTTCGGTGAGGATCCCGGCATACTCGTCAAACGAGCTGAGGAACTGGAGTCTCAGGCCGCGGCACAGACCAAGGCCGTGGCCGATGCGCGCATCGCACTCGACAAGGCCACCGAGGAACGCGCCGACGACGAGAAGAAGCTTGCTTCAGTCCGTCAGACCTTGACGGAACTGCGCAAAACCGCACAGGAGCGCGATGCACAGATCGCTCGATTGCGCGAACTCATCGCCCGCGAGGAATCCGCCGTGCAACTGGCGACCAGCCGCGCCAAGGATTACGCCTCCCAACGTGACTCGCTGACTTCCCAGCGCGACGATGCCCAGCAACAGCTGGACGCATTGCGCAGCGAAGCGGACTCCATTGCCGACGATGACGGTGCCGCATTGGACGCCGCACGTGCGACGCTCGCCGAATGCCGCGAACGACTGAACGAACTCGCCGATAAGCAGCGCGAGATACAGTCCAAGATCATCTCGCTCAAAGCCAAGGCCGATGCGCTTGCCGACACGCTAGGCAGCCGCAATGCCTCCGGATCGTTGGAACGCGACACGGACGTGGCCTCGCTTGGCCGACTCACCGACTTCATCCATGTGGCCGAAGGCTGGGAAGATGCCGTGGCCCACGCGCTCAACCAGTATGCCAGCGCCATCGTGGTGCCCGAGGCAGGCAACATGTTGCACGCCCTCGAACGCGCTCGGGAAGATAAGCTCGGCAAAGCCGTGGTGCTGACCGCGAGCATTGCCGGCGATCCCGCCACAGAGCCGGGCACGGAGTCGGAGGAGAGTAGCGCCGAGAACACGGCGGCCGCCCCGCGATCGGACAACGCGCTGGCAGCACTCGTCACTGCGAACCCGGATGCAAAGAACCCGGCACAGGCCGAAGCTGTCGTGCACACCGTGCGTCTCCTGCTGGCTGATGTAGCCATGGCCGGCACCGCCGACGAAGCACAGCACATCGTGGCATCCGGCGAAGCCATGCGGGCCGTCACCAAGAACGGCGAGACCTTTGCGCACGGCGTGGCGGCGGTCGGCGGCTCTTCCATCTCTCAATCGGACCTGTCTTTGGCCGCACGCCGAGACAAGGCATTGGCACAGGTCAAACAGTTGACCGCTCAAGACGGCGGAATGGCTGAGCAAGTGGCCGAGGCCAAAGCCAAACGCGATGAAGCGGCCCGACTCGTCGACCAGGAATCCGCCAAACGCACCGAAGCCCGGCTCAAAGCCCAACAGGCGGAGAAATCTCTGAAATCCGCCACAGACCGCGTCGCATCGTTCACCCGTCAGCTTGAGCAGCTGGATAGGAAAATCACCGAGACGCAAGAGAATCGCAACGAGCATCAGCGCAAGCTCGACGATCTCAATCGCGCTTTGGCATCGGCCCGGCAATCCACCGCCGAACATGTCGATTTCGACGAACTCGATGAACGCGAACGTACGCTGGAGCGCGGACTGAACCTGACTCGCGAGCATGAGGTCGCCGCGAAAATCGCGTGGACCGAGGCAGGCCGCAAAGGGGAGTCCCTGAGCCGACAGGCCGGGCTGCTGCGGGACAACGCCAAAGAAGCCGCCGAACGCCGCGCCCGCATCGAGGCGTTGAACGATCGCAGACGCGAGCAGGCCGCACACCTGCAAGGCGTGGCCGATGACGCGCGAGCAGTGGCCGCCATGGTGGAGCATACGCTGCATGACGTGGCCGCCAAACGAGACGAGCTGCAGGCCGCCGCCTCCAGCCATGACGAGGAACTCAAGGCCCTGCGCGCGCAGCGCAACCAGATCGAGCCCAAGGTCACCGATCTGACCGGGCGCGAACATGCCTTGGATGTAAACCGCGAACGGTTGGCCGCCGAATCCGGGCAGCTCATGCAGAAAGTGTCCGACGAACTCGGTCTCACTTTGGAGGAATTGGTTAGTGATTACGGCCCCGAACAGCCGGTGCCCGTGCTGGATGATGAGGGCAACCCTGTGCCGTTGGATGAGACGGAAGCTGAGGCTGAGACCGAAGAGGGAGAAACCGGGGGAGAGGCCGGCGCCAACGGCGATTCCGCCCGCTTTAAGACCGTGCCGTATAACCGTCAGGAGCAGAAGAAGCGTCTCGATAAGGCTCGCCGCGAGCTGGCCGCACTCGGCAAGATCAACCCTTTGGCCACCGAGGAATTCGAAGCGCTTGAGGAGCGGAACAAGTATCTCAATGATCAGCGCAACGATGTGGTCAAATCACGTGACGATTTGATGCAGCTCATCAAGGATCTCGATTCCACGATGGTCCAGGTATTCAAATCCGCGTTCGACGATACCGCCGAGGCGTTCGAGCAGATGTTCGCCACGCTGTTCCCAGGCGGCACCGGGCGACTGCGCCTGGAAAACCCGGAAGACATGCTCACCACCGGCGTACTGGTCGAGGCCAGCCCGGCCGGCAAGCGCGTCAAACAGCTGAGTCTTCTGTCCGGCGGCGAACGTTCGCTGACCGCGCTGGCGTTGCTGTTCGCGATTTTCACCGCCCGCCCCAGCCCGTTCTATGTGATGGACGAGGTCGAGGCCGCGTTGGACGACGTGAACCTGACCCGTTTGATTAATGCGTTCAATGAGTTACGCGCCCATGCGCAGCTCATCATCATTACGCACCAGCAACGCACCATGTCGATTGCCGACGCGCTTTACGGCGTAACCATGAGAGCCGACGGCGTAACAGCCGTGGTGAGTCAAAAACTCGAACGATAAACGAATGGTTCCCGCTGGCAGGAACTGGCGCCACAGGTGACAGAGGGTGGTCCATCTCGAAAGACCGCCCTCAGTCTCGCTTCGTTCGACAGCTCCCGCCAGCGGGAGCGGGGCGGTATTAGCGCAATGCCTTGCGCACGCCCTGTACAGTCTGCAGAGTCTTGTAGAAGACCTTCTTGATGGGTACGTCGCGGGCGGGGGCCACCGGGGTGATTTCCTCGGTGAACTTGCACTTGAACTCGTTAAGGCCCTTGAGAGACGGCGCGAAATCGGAGCCAATGCCCATGAGATCGTATTCCGTAATACCCTGCGAGCCCAGGATGCAGCATTCGGAATACAGCAGCTTGTCGGTCACATGCAGACGCATAACCTCGTTGCGCATGCCGGCATAGTAGCGCACCGCATGCGTGCCGTTCACGGTGACAATCGACCATGCCACCACACGGTCTTCAATACGTGCGGCGAACACACGGCAATGGTCGGCACCCAACGCGCCGATCATATCGGAATAGTCGCTCATCGGAGCAGGCGTGAATCCATCGCGCTGGCCGGTCTCGACCATCACATCGTAATATTCGGAGAAATCGGCCAGCGCCTTATCCGTCTCATCGGCAACCCCGGCCGGGCACTCGCGCAGAGACTTGCGCACGTCACGGCGTCCACGACGCTTCATCCGAGCCAGAATCTCATCATCGCCACCGGTGACGTCGATGACCACGGTCTGGTCGTACGGCACTGTGGACAGCACCTTCTCCGTACCATCGGCGAACCAGGTGTCGATACGCAGGAACGCGATGTTCTTGTCGGCCTTCTTGACGGTGTCCACGATGGCGTCGACGACCTCGCGCTCCTCAGCCTCGGTGGGCTTGGCAGCCCACGCCGGCCCATGCATCGAGCGCAGATAATGATAACCGTGCGTCTCAAAATCGATAAAGGAGATCACGGCGACCAATTCACCATCACGCTTGATCAGATAATCGCCCCATGGCGTGCGTCCGTCGATATCCGCCTGAAAACCAGACCAAACCTTGGTCTGTTCGATGGGCAACGTGATGCCGGCCTTCTCGGCCTCGGCTTCCAGTGTGGCTCCGTCAACTTTCTCCAACGTGATCATTACGATTCAGCTATCCTTTTTCGTTCGTATCCGTATGTCGTGTTTCTGGTTTGGTCGTATTGCGCGTGATCTGATGTGGGCCAATCGGGATCCGATCAGGATCTGATTGGCCGGAATCCCGTCACAAGCCAAACATGCGTTCGACGACGTGATCGTCGCCGTCGAACGGCACATGCTTGTGATGGTCCTTGATCCAACGTTCGTTGCCCTTGCCGATGATCAGCAGGATGTTGAATCGGTCGGCGTGCGCACGGGCATCGTAGATGGCGTTGGTGATGGCCGTCGGACGGTCGGAAATCACCGTGGAGGCCACATCCTTGTTCGTGATGTAGCCTTGCATTTCCATGCAGATGTCGATGAACGGCTCGGTGTCCGTGTCTTCGGCGGTGAAAATGAAGTTCGCGATACGGTTCTCGGCAGCCTCGACGATTTCCTTACGGCGATCGTAGGCCTTGTTGCCGGCCGATCCGGTCACCAGCGTGATACGCGGGTTTTCCTCGCCCCAACGCTCGTAGACGAAGTCAAGCAGCGCGGTGACGGATGCGTAGTTGTGCGCATAATCGACGATGGCGAGCGTGTTCGACTGCAGGTCGCGGAACTGTTCCATACGGCCGGCGATACGTACGGATTCGATGGCGTGCAGTGCGCCGGCGTCATCGAGCGATACGCCAGCCGCATGGGCGATGGCGATGGCTGCCGCCGCATTGAGGTAGTTGAAGTCGCCATCGATGGACAGATGGTAGTCGCCAAGGGCCTGATCTCCGTCGGCGATGTGGAAGGAGGCGTGCTCCGGGTCGGCGGGCCAGGCGACGACGTCCGCACTGGTGCCGGCATTATCCGCGTCATGCAGGGCGAAGGTGGTCACGCCGATGCCGGCTGCCTCCGCGTCCTCCCGCAACAGATCGGCGTGCAGACTGTCCGCGCCGAGTACCAGCGACTTCGCGTTGACGATGATCTGGCGCTTGCAATACAGGTAATCCTCGAACGTGGGGTGTTCGATCGGGCTGATGTGGTCGGGGGAGATGTTGAGGAACGCGGCCACATCGAAAGTCAGTCCGTAGACGCGGTCCACCTTGTACGCCTGGGAGGAGACCTCCATCACCAGATACTCCATGCCGTTATCGGCCGCCTCGCGCATCATGCGGAAGGCGTCCATCGATTCGGGCGTGGTCAGATCGGACTCGACGTAGGTGTGGCCGTCAAGGCAATTATCGACCGAGGAGAACAATGCGGCCTTGCCACCGGAGACGGCGTTGATAAGCGCCTGCGTGAAGTACGAGGTGGTCGTCTTGCCCTTGGTGCCGGTGACGCCGATGACCGTGAGCTCGTTCTGCGGATATCCGTAGAACGCGGCGGACAGCAGGCTCATCGCCTTGCGTGCGTCGTTGACGATCAGGCCGGGGGCGGCGGTTGCGGCTGAGTACTCGGTTTCGGCCACGTATGCGGCCAGGCCGGCTTCGTCGATGCCGTTCAGATACTCGGCCTTGAACTGGCCCTTGCAGCACAGCAGGGTGCCCGGCGTGACCTTGCGGGTGTCGTAGGTGATGCCGGCGAACGGCTCATCCGCCGAAGCGATACGGGCCGGGTCGTCGGTCCAGACATCCCCTTGGATGATTTCACGCAGCAGATGGTGTTCCTTGAGCAGGTCAGCGGCCGAAGCCAAAGTCAAAGCCATAATTGTTACTCCCTATTATCTAGCCGATACGCCATTCTACAGGTGGGGTGCAGCGTGTTGTGGCTCACACGTCATCGACCACGATATGGGCACATGATTTGATTAGAATGGTGAACCGTGACGACAAGCGAAGCAACTATGCAATCCGGGCAGTCAGCCGGATCGGGCGAGTCCATGGCAGCCAAGCGCGCCAGATTTGAACAGCTCGCCATGCCCGCCGTCAATGCACTGTACCGGCAGGCGATGAGGCTGACCAACGATCCCGATGACGCGCAGGATCTGGTCCAGGACACCTTCGAACGCGGGTTCAAGGCCTTCGACTCATTCCAGCCGGGCTCCAACTTCGAGGCGTGGATGACCACCATCGAGCGCAATGCCTACTTCAACCAGTATGCCAAGGCCAAGCGGCGCCCGCAGCGTGCCAACGACTCCACCGGCGAATACGACGACTGGGACATTTACGATGCCGCCGAACATACGTCGGACGGGCTCAAGTCCGCTGAAGAGGAATATTTGGACGCCTTCGCGCCCGAGGAAATCATGGCCGCGCTCGCCAAACTCTCGCCGGAACGCCGGCAGGTGTTCATCGACGCCGCCATCGACGGCAAGTCCTACCAGCAGGTGGCCGATGAGCAGGGCGTGAAAATCGGCACGGTGATGAGCCGCCTGAATCGCGCCCGCACGCAACTCAAGCGTGAGCTCGCCTCGTATGCGAAAGAGCGCGGGTACGTGACTGGTTCGTCGGCTGGTTCACCATCCGCGAAGTTGGGCGAAAACGTTGGTCGAATCGCCGATTCCGGCCATAATGGAAGTAGTGAACAAACTGTTGGCAGCAATGGCGACACGCAAGCCGCAGTGAGACATAGTCATGCGACTGGCGCCCGCACGCCACAACAGTCAAGCAAGCTTTCGGGAAAGGAGATCTGATGAACGATCAGCCGGTAGAGCGTACTCGCCATATCTCCATAACCCGTACGGGGGCCGATGGCATGGTCAGCCAGACCGAAGTGCATATCACGGCGGTGCATCATCGTTCAGTGGATACCGGCTCGGCCTCTGCGTCGGTCCAGGCGGACGTGCATATCGTTACGGAGGGCGACTGTTTTGACCCCCGTACCTGCTGCGACGAGCGTGAACAGGCGTTGATTGCCGCGTTGCGTGCCTACTTGCGCCCGGATGTGGCACCCGAATGTCTGATGGCCCGGCTCAAGGCCACGCTTGATCACTGCTGCGGCGAAGATAAGTAACGACATATACAACAAGGCCCGTCTGATGTATCATCAGACGGGCCTTGAGCGTTCCATAAGAAACGCGAAGAATCAGGCGTTAGGACGCTTGCCGTGGTTGGCGGCCTTCTTACGACGATTCTTGCGCTTACGTCCGCGCATGCCCATGATGGACTCCTTTGCTGCAGTAAAAAAATAAGCCTTCGGAATTATGCCACATGAGCACGACGTGATGCAACACGGGTGTCCATGTGGCGATGAGCGTCAGGCTTGGCTATTCGGTTTTTCAGATTTGTTCGGCGTGGAAGGTGACCACGGTGGTGTAGTCATCGCCCGGCTCGAGCACAACCAGATCCTTGCCGGTGCGGAAGGCGTCGGCGTAGGCGGTCATCGGTTCGACGGCCACGCCGGCCTGACGAGCCTTCTCGCCGATTTCGTTGCCGGTGCACACCTGCCAGGAGTTGATGGTCTTGTCGCCAGTCAGCGTGACCTTGATGCCGTCGGGGCGGGTGAACACGGCGGAAGTGCTGCCGTCTTCACCGCGGTTGGTGATATCGGTCCAGGCATCGTCGAAGCCACGTCCCTCCAGCGTGGGGTTATCGCGCAGGTCGAAGATGCCGGAAACCGGCTCTTCACCGGTGGGCAGCAAGTGTTCGTCTACGGTCACGTGGGTGTCGCAGTGCAGCTCAAGACGGCAGGGCTCGTTGTCGGCGGTAATGGCCTGACCGGTGGCGTGCTTGCCGTTGGCCAGCCACGGGTGGATGCCAAATGCCCATGGGGCCTTCACGCTGTCGTTGTTGTGCACGGTGAAGGTTTCCGTGAGACCGTTCTCGTCAAGTGCATAAGTGGCGGTGATGGTGATATCAAACGGGTAGCCGGCGATGTCGGGGGAACGCCAGGAGAGCGTCACATGTGATTCCTGCAAATCAACGAGCTCCCACATGTAGCGGTAGGCGTAGCCGTGCAGGGAGGATTGGCGGTCGAACTCGTCGATTGGCATCTGGTAGTCTTCGCCATCGAAAGAATACTGACCATTGGCCACGCGGTTCGGGTACGGTGCCAGCACCCAGCCGTTGCAGCAGGGGATGACCTTGTTCGGGTCGAAGGGGACGATGAGGTCTTCGCCGCGCCACTTCAGCTCGCGCAGGCTGGCACCCAGTTCGGTGACGACGGCACTCCATTCGCCGGACGAGATGACATATTGGTTACCAGTGCGAGGCTTCAAAGCCATAGTGCACACTCCTTTGTGAAACAAATTGTTACCGCTCACAATCGTATCGCACAAGTCCCAAGACGCGGCGGCACATAAGGATAAAAAATTGGCTCCCCTCTGGAGGGGAGCCAGCGTAACGGAACTACTTCTGGACTACTTCGTAGCGGACCACAGTGGTGTAGTCGCCATTGGGGGCGAGCGTCACCAAGTGGTCACCAGTGCGGAAGGCATTGGCCGGGGCGGTCATCGGTTCGACGGCGATACCATACGGATGCTCGGCGAACGGCGCGCCAGTGGCGGTGTAGCACTGCCAAGCATTAATCGTCTCATCGCCAATGAGCTTCACTTCAATACCGTCCGGGCGGGTGAATGTGGTGGTGGCCGTACCATCGGCGGCACGCTCCACGTCGACCCAGGCATCATCAAAGGCGCGGCCTTCGAGCGTCGGGCCATCGTTCAGGTCGTAGATGCCGGTAACCGGTTCGGTGCCGGTGGGAATCAGCGCCTCGTTCACCGTCACATGACTGGCGGCCTTGATCTGCAGGTGGCAGGCGGCGGAGTCGGCGTCACGCTCGGCGGAAGTCGCGCCCTGCTTGCCGTTGGCCAGCCACGGATGCAGGCCGAGAGCCCACGGTGCCGGCTCGTCGCCATCATTGCGGGCATTGACGGTCACGGTCATGCCGTTGTCGCCGAGTTCGTATGTGACGGTCACGGTCACATCGAACGGGTATCCGTCCAGGTTGGGGAAGCGCAGCGAAAGCGTCACGGCGCTATCGGTCAACGATTCAAGCTTCCACATGTAGTGGTAGGCGTATCCGTGGTTCGCGTTGTTGCGCGGTGCGGGATGATATTCGTTGACCGGCGCGCAGTAATGCTTGCCATTGAAATCGTATTCGCCGTTTTCGATGCGGTTTGGCCACGGGGCCAGCACATAACCGTTACAGGTGGGGGTCAGGTCGTTGACTCCGAACGGGCAGAAAATTTCCTTGCCTTGATAATCGAATCGGCGAATCTTGGCGCCGAGTTCGCAGATGACGGCGGAATAATCGCCATAGTGAATCGAATACTGATTTCCGGTGCGTGGTGTTTTACTCGTCATGGAATCACTCCCGTAGTGAGGTTGGTGGGCCGGTAGCTCCTGCTATCGCTGGCCCCAGTCTAGCGCGTCTCCTCTATCGAGGCGGGGATTGGCGATAGCCGGCATATAATAAACAATTCGTGCAGACACGGTAGCAATACGTGGAGTGACGAGTCTCACACCATCATGCGAGAAGCACGTGGATTCCTTGGAAACCGGTGATTCGTGGGAGACGCGGAAAAGTTGTGACGGCAGATTCCTGTAATCCCTGCTTTACACTGGAAAAACACTATTGACGTTCAGGAGGTTCCGATGACCAAAAGCGTTGTGCTCGCTGATCCGCGAGGCTTCTGCGCGGGTGTGGACCGTGCGATTCTTACCGTACAGACCATTCTCAAAGCCGCGGAGGCTTCCGGAAAGCGGACGCGCGAGGATGGGCTGCCCCCGGTATATGTGCGCCGGCAGATCGTGCACAACAAGCATGTGGTCGAGGATTTGGCCGGGCAAGGCGCGGTGTTCGTCCAGGAATTGGCGGAGATTCCGGATGCTGCTGCCCAAGCGGGTATTCCGGTGGTGTTTTCCGCCCATGGCGTATCTCCGGTAGTGAAGGCGGAAGCCGAACGTCGTGGCATGCATGTGGTGGATGCCACCTGCCCTCTGGTGGGTAAGGTGCACCGTGAGGTGCTGCGTTTCGTGCGCGAGGGGTATGAAATCGTCTATATCGGGCACAAGGGCCACGATGAAGCAGTCGGCGTGGTGGGGGAGAACCCCGAACATGTGCACTTGATCGAGCATGAATCGGATGTCGATTCGTTGGATTTTGCGCCCGACACCAAGCTGGTGCTGCTCTCGCAGACCACGTTGAGCGTGGATGAGACCGCCGGCACCATTGCCGCGCTGAAGGCCAAGTTCCCGTGGATTCAAGAGCCGCCGAGTTCGGATATCTGCTATGCCACGTCGAATCGTCAGGCTGCGGTCAAACTGGTGGCCCAGCAGTCCGATTGCGTGGTGATTGTCGGATCGGCCAACTCCTCGAATTCCGTGCGACTGATGGAGGTGGCGCAGGAGGGCTTGGGGGAGCGCGGCAAAGCGTATCGCGTGGATGATGCCAGCGAGCTTGACCCGGCATGGTTCGAGGGTCTGGAATCCGTAGGTATCTCCTCGGGTGCCTCCGTACCGGACGAACTGGTGTCCGGTGTGATTGACGCTCTGCAAAACTTGGGTTTCACCGGTATGAAGTCCGTCGAAACCATCAAAGAAAACATGCACTTTGTGCTGCCGGCGGAGTTGCGCAGGAAGCCCTCGCGGTAAACCGCTCGCTTCGCCTACGAACAGCCCACTGGGCCGTCCGTTTTACGGCTCAGTCTGCCGAATTGCGTAAGCGGCCTTTTCAATAGATTGCTTATCAGGCATTTTAATGATGGATTCGTATGGTTACAGATTAGTAATGCTGATTAATGCCATTGAAGATATGAGAATAGTGTAAAGTCTTTTTTCAACTATAGTTGATATTGATGTGCCTACATTTTTGTAAGGTATCATTTGCCATCTATAAATTCAGTTTCGAATTGCATCGGTTTGTCTGCAATATGAATAGGCGGATTTTAGTGGTGGTTGCAACACCTGTGTGTTTTGCCGCTCTTGATGGCGGTCTTGGATTGGTGCGATCGTATCATGCTGTGTTGATGAGTTCGAGTATTTTCTGGGCTATTGGAACTAAACGTGGTGTTTTAGACTCCGGTGTTTAGTCGTTTGACTTCCATGCGACATGGGTGTGGAAGTCGTTCCAGTCGATGCCGGTGCCGTATCCGGGAGTGCCGTTGCCGGCATCGTCTTTGGTTTCGGTGGCGGGTGGTCCTGCCGGTTTCCAGTGTTCGGGTCTGATCGATGACGCGGGGTCCGGGGAGCCGCTTTTCATGTAGCACACCCATTCGCACGCGCGTCTCATGTGCTCCTCGGGCAGGCCGTGGTGGTCGAGGAGCACATGTTTGAGCGGCGAGTTGACACCGCCCTCCAACCGGTTCGTGGTACGGGCCACCGGACCGCCCTCGGTCAGCTCGTGTTCGAGGAACGCGAACAGCCTGCCCTGACGGAACAGCTTCTCCAATCGCCGGTAGCAGCGTCGCAGCTCCTGATGGGTCCACCACCATTCCTGACGCGCGGCCTTCGGATTCGACGGGTCGTCCTCCGCCCACGTACGTTCGTTGATGAAGTCCCTCCATCGGATGTGCCATGCATTGAGCGCCCCGCCCCACCGGGCCGCGGCTTCGGCGTCATGGATCTTGGTGAGCCGGTCGGAGAGCTTCTTGAGCTCCCTGCCGGCCTGGAGCCTGGGTTTCGAGGTCAGGTCGGCCCGGGTGTTGCGCTGCACGTGCACCAGGCATCGCTGGATGCGCGCGCCCGGCCAGACCTCGGTGCAGGCGCTTTCCGCGCCACGCAATCCGTCGGTGACCAGTACGTCCGGCGCGGGGATCCGGGAGAACAACGCCGCATACGCGTCCTTTGACTCGTGCGAGCACCACTGGAAGCCCAGCGCCTCGCCGGTCTCGCCGTCGACCGCGACGATCAGGCACCAATCGTGGCTCATGTACGTGCCGTCCGCCATCACCGTGTGGTGTTTGACCGCCGGCGTTGGGATCTCGGGCCGGATGTTCCAGCACCATGACGTGCGTTTGCGGAACATGCGGGGCCCCGACCCCATATCACCCTGCGTCCTGCCGGAAAGCAGCCAGTCGAGGAAGGCCCGCAGGTCGGCGTCATGCCTTCGGTCCGGCCTGGGCGCCGTGGTCCCCAGAGAGCAGTCCGCGCACTTCCAACGTTGCGTGCCGGCGGCCGTCCTGCCGTTCTTCCTCATCGGCCGGCCGCACACCGGGCACAGTCGGGCCCTTTTCGATTTCGTCCTCATACGCCCATCGAACAGGCAGGGGACGGTAGAAACAACGGCCTTTAACACGACCTCGTATTAAAAGCACCCCGACACGCTTACTCCCGCAAGGACAAACCCCGAACATAAACACCACGTTTAGTTCCTATAGCCCTATTTTCTCGGATGGTTTCCTGTAGCCGAGTGTTTTGCGGGGCCGGTCGTTGAGTTCCTCGGCGACCGCGTCGAGGTAGTCCTCGGGGTATGCGCTCAGGTCGGTGCCCTTGGGGAAGTATTGGCGCAGGAGCCCGTTGGTGTTCTCGTTGGTGCCGCGCTGCCAGGGTGAATGCGGGTCGCAGAAATACACCTGCATGTCCAACGTGGTCGAGATGCGTTTGTGCAGGGCGAGCTCGCTTCCCTGGTCCCAGGTCAGCGAGTTCCTCAGGAGCTTGGGCAGGTATTGCATTTTCCGGATGACGGCCTGCTGGACGTGTTCGGCGTCGTGCCCGTCGGGCAGGTGCAGGAGGATCGTGAACCGTGTCGAGCGTTCCACGAGCGTGCCGATCGCGCTTTTGTTGGCCGCGCCGCAGATCAGGTCGCCTTCCCAATGACCGGGTATCGCCCGGTCCTCGACTTCGGCGGGCCGCTCGCCGATCATGATCATGGGTTCGCGGAAACGGGGCCTGCGGCAGTCCGTCTGCCCGTGCGGCCGGCGTTGGGCGCGCCCGCTCCTCAGGGCCTTGATGACGTCCTTTTTCAGTTCGCCTTTGGCCTGGACGTAGATGGCCTGGTAGATCGTCTCCGCGCACACATGCATAGCATCATTATCCGGGAAATCGGCGCGCAGGCGCCCCGCGATCTGCTCGGGACTCCAATGCGCCAGCAATCCTGCGCGAATGTATGCGAGCAGGCCGGGCACCGTATGGATCTTCGCGGGCTTGGGTCGTCTGAGCCGGTCCGCGCTCATCTGCTGGGCCCGGTACGGCTCGTACATGCCGGTCGCGGGATTCGCGTTGCGCGCCAGCTCATGCCGGCCTTCCGCCAGTCGGCGATGCTGATGCGCTCGTCCTGGCTCAGATACCTCGAACTGATCTTTTGGGGAATGTCCACGGTGGAACGATACCAGTCCACCGATGGCTTCTCGTTCCTGCCGTTCGATCGTGTCCTTCCGTTGCGCCACACCTTGCCGGTGCGTTTGGACACGCCCACCGCGCGGGCGGCCTGCGTGAAGTTCATGCCCACCTCGAGATGCTCGACGTACCGGCGTCGCCGCGCCGCGCACATCTCGCCATGCGTCGCGTACTCCACACCCTCGAACGCCCACCTGCCCATCCGATCCTCCTACCGGTCGATCAGATGTTGCAACGATCACTAGAACCTGCCCAGTGGGCGTTTTGTCTGGGGGGGGGGTATCGTTTTCGGCATCGGCATAGGAGCCGAAGGGAAGGCCGGAAGGAGGCTTCGCAAAATATGAGCGGGTCATTTATTGCGTTGAATAGTGTTCTGCATTTGTCCAAGCATGAGCTGGATACGATGAAGGTTCGTTTTGTTGACCGGAATGAAGAAACAACAGCATACAAAGAATATATGAAATCTCCTTCAAATGTTAACGATGGCTGGTTTCTGTGGAGAACGAAGATAGATCGCTTTCGTATAGGAGAGTCGGGTATGTGTCTTATGCGGTTGCCGAAAAATTCTGATTTATGGTTGTTGACAACAATCAAAACGATTGTCAGGGAGCTTGCTCCTAAAGGATCTGTTCCTGGCCCTGCCTACATGGGTGAAGAGTGGTCATCTCTTCGGCCCTTTTATGGTCGTCTGATTATTCGTTATCACAAAAGTCGTCCTGTCTTAGTGCGTCTAAACACCATCATTGATGATCTCACGGTTGATTCTATCTTAAGTAGTGCAGTTACTTGGAATATGGAGTAAAGGTGTGAGCCAGCTATGAAAAAGAAAGCATTATTTATCATACTGGTGGTTGTTCTCCTTGTTCTTGGTAGCGTTATATTTGCAAAAAAATATGAGACTATGCTCAACGATGGGAAAAAGCGCAATGAAGAAATAGGTAAGGCAATAGAGCCTGCTGATGAAACAAATGTGAGCGAGGATAATGATGCGGACAAAGATGATTCCAAAGAAGACAATGATGCCTCCGATAATCCGCAATCAGTGACCAGAGAAATCAATTTCGAAAGTATATTTCATTGCTCTGATCAATACAATTCTGTATTTAGTGGAAACAGCGCTGATGCATATTTTAAAATTGACCGAGATAGAGATGATAACAGTATTGCATATCTGCAATTTAAAGGACCAAATTATGATCGTATGAGGATGTATGGCGGCTATGATTTAGAATCTCATAATTATGCAGTCACGATGGGGCTGGGGTGTATTGCGTGGGACGTCGGTTATGAGCCGGGCTTGGATTCAGGGACTGCTGGTGAACGATTGCGAGGATATCTGGAAGGGCTTGGATTGCAAAATCAAATTGATGAATATTCAGGTATCTATGGCAGTTCGATTTGGAATATAGAGTTCTCACCTTTGACTGATGTAGCACAGGCTCGATGTACGCGCAATAAAGGTTTTACAGTATGCCATATACAAGCAGCTGGAACAGGGGAGTCCACGATTACATATGACATACAGTAATTAATTTATAACAGAATAAACGAATAAAGGAAGTAGAATGAATAGAAAAAATAAATATTATTCTGTTGTTGTATTGGCTTTGATTATTGGAACTCTTATTTCCGCATGTTCGGTTCCATTGGGTAGTAATCCATATGGCACATACGAAGGGATGCTGGAGGATTGTGGTCATGGAGACAACATAAAAGAAATGCAATTCTACTCATTGTCATGTGATTATACCTTCACCATAAATAAGAATGGGACTTTGTCCGCTAATGTCGTTTATTATGATCAAAAAACCGGAGATGAAGTTACAATAGATAGCGTTCCCGGCGAAGTGTGGGGTGGCGCAGGATTGGTTAATATTCAGAATGGGAAGGTCGTTTCGGGCTCTCCAGAAGATAATTGGTTTGATGTCGAACTTAATACAGGAGATACTGTGAGAGTTTCAATTGAAAATAATGACATGACTTTTGACGTTGGAGGCGATCACGAGTTCACTCTTGAAAAGCAGTGAAACATTCGGGGTTAGTAAAGTACAATAATTGAGACTGATGGTTACGTTATTTATGCGACCGTCAGTCTCGAATTTTATGTATGAGAGAAGAGATTTCAACGAAATATAGAGAATAGCCGAGAAAATGTAGTGGCTGAAAGCTGATTCATTTACCACGTGCCGATTGGTGCGGCAATGGCGTTCAGCACCTTCAGCAGGTCCTGCGGGTTCACCCCCACGGACAGGCCTCGTTTACCGCCGGAGACCAGAATCTGGTCGAATTGCAGGGCGCTTTCATCCAACACAGTCTTATGACGTGTCTTCTGGCCTAACGGCGAGATGCCACCTACCACATAGCCGGATTCACGCATCGCGACCTTGGGATCGGCCATAGAGGCCTTCTTGGCACCTACGGCTGCGGCCAATGCCTTCAGGTCCATATGTCCGCTGACTGGTACCACGCCTACCACACGCTCCGAACCGGTGTCCGCCATTAGGGTTTTGAACACCTGATGCTCGTCGAAGCCGAGCTTGGTGGCCGCTTCCACGCCGTAGCCGTCATCCATATGGTCGTTGGAGTGCTCGTATTCGTATACGTGGAATTCCACGCCCGCCTTCTCCAGTTGGACTGTCGCCGGAGTGGAACCCACGCCCTTATCATGCTTGCTTTTCTTTGCCATGATTACCGTTCTACTACGAAAAACCCCCGCACAAGGCGGGGGTCTCACAGCTTAGTTCTCAAACGAACCGTAGCGGCCTAGACCGCATGGTTCACTCGGAGATCTCAGCGAAGTACAGCAGGGTACGGATCATGTTGGAGGTGAAGCCGTACTCGTTGTCGTAGAAGGACACGGTGCGAGCCAGGGTCACGCCGTCAATGGTGTTGACGTCGGTCTGGGTCGGGTCGAACACGCCACCGTGGGTGTCGCCGAGAATGTCGGAGGAGACGATGCCCTCATCGTTGTAGCCGTAGTACTCGGTGTCGGAGAAGGCAGCCTTGAAGGCTTCGTTGATCTCGTCGGCGGTGGTCTCGGTGTTCAGCACGGTGGTCAGCTCGGTGACGGAGCCGTCCGGGACCTGGACGCGCTGGGCGTGGCCCTGCAGCTTGCCGTTCACGGACGGAACGACCTTGCCGATGGCCTTGGCAGCGCCGGTGGAGTGGGCGATGGTGTTGATGGCGGCGGCGCGCAGGTTGCGGCCGGTCTTGGTGCCACGCGGGCCATCGAGCAGCATCTGGGTGCCGGTGTAGGCGTGGATGGTGGTCATGAAGCCGGCCTTGATGCCGAACTTCTCGTCCAGCAGCTTGACCATGGCGGCCATGGAGTTGGTGGTGCAGGAACCGGCGGAGACGATCACGTCGGAAGCCTTGAGGATGTCGTGGTTCACGCCGAACACAACGGTCGGGGTGGTGTCATCCTTGGCCGGGGCGGAGATCAGGACCTTCTTGGCGCCAGCGTTGATGTGAGCCTGGGACTTCTCGGCGGAGGTGTAGAAGCCGGTGCACTCGAGCACGTACTCAACACCGTCGTTCTTGACCCATGGAATGTTGTTGGCGTCCTTCTCGGCGTAGACCTTGTATTCCTTGCCGTCGACGATGATGGAGTCTTCGGTGGCCTTGACGTCAACCGGAGTGCCATCGTCATGACGGAAGGTGCCGTGGGTGCTGTCGTACTTCAGCAGGTAAGCCAGGGTAGCCGGGGTGGTCAGATCGTTGATGGCGGCAACTTCAATGTCACCAGCCTGGCCGCCGCGAGCCTGCAGCTCGAAGATGCGACGGAAGGCGAGACGACCAATGCGACCGAAGCCGTTGATACCAATCTTAACTGTCATGTAATTCTCCCTTGTAGGGTGGCCTTGGCGCGCTTTGGCACACCGGGCCATTATTTACCAACAGTTGCTACTGTAATGCCGACTCTGTACACATGGCAACGTTTCAGCGTGCGTTTTGGGTAAAAATGCCGTATTTTTTGTGAGCGCTCACAATTTGGATTGCCCGCAACCGACATGTGATTTTCCTCTCCTTTGGAGGAATGTCTCGAATCATCACGAGCAAGCGCGCGGCATGCAAGTCAGCGAACCAGCAGCTTGGACACTTCGGTGTCCAGCTCGCCGATATCGCCGCCGAATTCATGGAATCTGCTCACCTGTGGCAACGCCACTTCGATGGGGAAGGTGACGATCAGTGTGCCGCGTTTCACGCTGATGGCCGCGTCCACGCCGTCGCGGAACTCGTTGCTGACCCCCTGCACCACCGTATTGGTCAGCGTGCCGTCTTTAAGCTCATATTTCAGCCCCGGTTCGTTCACGCCAAGCGAAACATCGGAGTGGGAGAACGCCGACACCATGCGGCCGTCCTCGGGCACCGGATGCGCGGGGAACGAAAGCCTACCATCGGTGATGGCCGTGACGATGAGCCCGTCGCCATACAGATACCCGCTTGCCCCGTGTCGGGCCAGCAGCGCCATCAGTTGAATGCTGGAAATCGTATGGTCAATACGGCCGCCAAGCCCGCCGTACACGTGAAACTCGCGGCAACCCGCCGACCAGCCGACCTTCAGCGCGGAAAGCATGTCCGGGTCGTCCTTCAACGCGGGCAGCGCGATGGTGCGCACATCGGTGCGGGGCGGCCGGCCCTCCAGCGAATCGAAGTCGCCCACCACCACATCGGGCACGATGCCCAACTCGCGCGTATGGTCGAGTCCGCCATCGGCCGCAATCACATACGCACCGGTGGGAACCACGGGCGTGCCCGCATAGTATTCGCCCGCACCAAAAATCACGCATACCTGAGTCATTATGCCCACTGTAGCCGGTATCCACCCATCGACACACGGTCCGCGAATGTCCGGGCATGTGGTAAACTTCCTATTTGGCTTGAGGAATCAAGAAAGCGGGGCAACCCCACCTGGAAGCCTTTCAAGGCCTCGGGTTCAAGGCAAACAGCCTAGCGATTGCGATATACAACGCGCAGTCAGGAATGACGCAAAGAACTGATATGCGTCTGCAGAAGCTGAGCGCATATTGGCGCTGGTTTTGGCTTGCCATGAACCCAAAGCATTGAACAGGACTCCAGCAAAGGCCCCGCCACGGAATTGAAGTAGAGGATTGGAGTCATCATCAGCGACGAACCACGTATTAACGACGAGATTCGCGTCCCGCAGGTACGCCTGATCGGCCCGAAGGGCGAGCAGGTGGGCGTCATCGCGACTTCCGTCGCGCTGAACCTGGCCAAGGAGGCAAACCTCGATCTCGTCGAGGTGGCCCCGAACGCGAAGCCTCCGGTCGCCAAGCTCATTGATTACGGCAAGTTCAAGTACAACGAGAAGATCAAGGCTCGTGAAGCTCGCCGCAACCAGAGCACCGCGGAAATCAAGGAGATTCGTTTCCGCCTGAAGATCGACGACCACGATTTCGACGTGAAGAAGGGCCATGTGACCCGCTTCCTTAACGGAGGCGATAAGGTCAAGGTCACCATCATGTTGCGCGGTCGTGAGATCTCCCGCCCGATTGGTGGCGTGGAACTGCTGCAGCGTCTGGCCGACGATGTCGAGGAATACGGCACCGTCGAGTCCAAGCCGAAGCAGGAGGGCCGCAACATCATCATGACCCTTGCGCCGAAGGGCAAGAAGGTGCACACTCAGTCCGAGCAACGTCGTCGTGGCGCCGAGTCCCGCGCCGAGCGTCAGGCTCGCCAGGCGGCTCGTCTCGCGGCCAAGCAGGAGTCTCGGGCTCAGGCCGCGGCCGACGCGCAGTCCGCGATTTCTCAGAAGACTTCCGACAAGAAGCAAACCAGCAAGGAGGGCAGCAATGCCGAAGATGAAAACTAATTCCGCCGCTTCCAAGCGCGCCAAGATCACCGGCACCGGCAAGGTGAAGCATGTCGGTTCCGCCATGCGTCACAACCTCGAGCACAAGTCCGCTCGCAAGCGTCGTGAACTGTCCGCCGACGATGTGCTGCGCGGCGGCCAGGCCAAGAAGCTGCACCAGCTTCTGCAGAAGTGAGCATAGGGCTTACCCGGAAATAATAAGACTTTAGAAAGCTGAGGAATAGATTATGGCACGTGTCAAGCGCGCAGTGAACGCCCACAAGAAGCGTCGCGTTGTTCTCGAGAGGGCTTCCGGCTACCGTGGCCAGCGCTCCCGCCTGTACCGCAAGGCCAAGGAACAGCTGCTGCACTCCTTTAACTACAACTTCCGCGACCGCAAGGCTCGCAAGGGCGATTTCCGTAAGCTGTGGATCCAGCGCATCAACGCTGCCGTCCGCGCTGAGGGCATCACCTACAACCGCTTCATCCAGGGCCTGCGTCTCGCCGGCATCGAGCTGGATCGTCGCGCTCTGGCTGAGATCGCCGTCTCCGACCCGGACACCTTCAAGACCATCGTGGCCGCCGCCAAGGCCGCCCTGCCTGAGGACGTCAACGCTCCGGTTGAGGCCTGATTGCTTGAAGTCGTGACTTCATACTAGAAACCCCGCTTCCCGAGCGGGGTTTCCTATTATTAGCCCCCCCTCTGACGAGGGGGGGCTCCCGCGCAGCGGGTGGGGAAGAGAACAAACACATGACCAACGGATTCACCAAACTCACCGAGCAGTTCCTCGTCCACATCGGCGTGGAGCGAGGACTCGCCACGGCCACCGTCACCGCCTACGAATCCGATATCGCCAAATACATTGATTGGCTCGAAACCCGCGGCATCCACGAACCGGACGCCATAACCAAACAAGACGTCGAAGACTACATCGCCGCCCTTGACCAGGCGGGGGAGTCCGCCCGCTCCAAAGCCCGAAGACTGGCCTCGATCCATGAATTCCATCGCTTCGCGCTCGGCCAGCACGCGGTGACTGCCGACGTTTCTGCCGCAGTCAAGGCACCCAAAGGTGCCAGCACCCTGCCTGACGTACTCACCGTGGACGAGGTAACCCGTCTGCTCGACGCGGCGGCAGCCGGCGGCTCAACCGATCCGGTGGTATTGCGGGACAAGGCCCTGCTCGAATTCATGTACGCCACCGGCTGCCGCGTCTCGGAAGCCACCGGTGTGAATCTGGACGACATCGACCTGGACGAGCACATCGCGCGACTCATGGGCAAGGGCTCCAAGCAGCGGCTTGTGCCATTGGGCAGCTACGCATGCCGGGCCATCACCGCATACCTCAATGCGGGGCGTGGCGAGCTGGAACGGCGCTCCAGCGCCAAGATTCCCGAGAGACGCGCACTGTTTCTCAACAAACGCGGCAAGCGCATCTCGCGGCAATCGGTATGGGAAATCGTCAAAGCAACCGGGGAGCGGGCCGGCATCACCAAACCACTCCATCCGCACACCTTGCGCCATTCCTTCGCCACGCACCTGATCCAAGGCGGCGCGGACGTGCGCACCGTGCAGGAACTGCTTGGGCACGCCAGCGTGACCACCACGCAGATCTACACGCACGTAAGCCCCGAAACCCTGATCGAAACGTATCTGACCTCACACCCCAGAGCGCGGTGAGACACACCATTTTGCGACGCGTCCGCCCATAGTGGAATCGCGGCGGGGAAGCACCAAAGTCGGCCGGAAATTCAAGGCGTGACAATACAGTACATAACAGCGAACCGTCAGCCAGGAAGAGGTATTCATGCTGCAGATCAAATCGATCTCGAAGCGCTATAAAACCGGTGATTTCGTTCAACAGGCGCTTGACAAAGTCAGCCTGAACCTACGCGACAGCGAATTCGTCGCGATTCTGGGTCCCTCGGGTTCCGGCAAGACCACCTTGCTCAACATCATCGGCGGCCTCGACCGGTATGACGACGGCGATTTGGTGATCAACGGCATCTCGACGCGCCAATACAAGGATCGCGATTGGGATTCGTACCGCAACCACACCATCGGCTTCGTGTTCCAGAGCTACAATCTGATTCCTCATCAGACGATTCTGTCGAACGTCGAACTCGCGCTGACGATTTCCGGCATCGGCAAGGCCGACCGTCGCGAACGTGCGCGCAAGGCGCTGGAGAAGGTCGGACTCGGCGAACACATCAATAAAAAGCCGAACCAGCTGTCCGGCGGCCAGATGCAGCGCGTGGCGATCGCCCGCGCACTGGTCAACGACCCGGACATCGTCCTGGCCGACGAGCCGACCGGCGCGCTCGATTCGGACACGTCCGTGCAGATCATGAACCTGCTCAAGGACGTGGCCAAGGACCGCCTCGTGGTCATGGTCACCCACAACCCCGAACTTGCGGAACAATATGCCACGCGCATCGTCAACCTGCGCGACGGCGTGATCCGCTCCGACTCCGACCCGTTTGTCGTGGATGAGACGGCCGAACAGCCGGCCGTGCACAAGACGATGGGCCGCGCGTCGATGTCGTTCGTCACGTCGCTGGCGTTGAGCTTCAACAATCTGAAAACCAAGAAGGCGCGTACCCTGCTGACCTCGTTCGCCGGCTCAATCGGCATCATCGGCATTGCGCTGATTCTATCGGTGTCGACTGGCGTGAACGCATACATCAGCGACATCCAGCGTGACACGATGACCGCCTACCCGATCACCATCGACTCCCAGACCTTCGACCTGAGCAGCATGATGGGCGGCCAGATGGGCGGCGATGACGGATACGGCGGCAAGACGCACAGAACCGACGGCATCTACCCGGACGACCGCAGCGTCAAGCAGGCATCCAGCCTGACCAGTTCGATTACCGAAAACAACTTGACCCGCTTCAAGAAATACCTGGATAATTCCAAGAGCGAGATTCACCAGTATGTGGGTTCCGCCGGTATCCAGTACACGTATGACGTGAAATTCTCCGTGTTCGACCACGACCCCGATGGCACGCTGGTCAATGCGGACGGCGTGACGATCGGTGCCAGCGACTCCACTTCAATGGCCTCGCAGATGGCGTCCACAAGCTCGTCCGGCATGTCCGGCACCTCGTCGATCACCTCGCAGCAGATGTCGATGCTGACCGGCAAAACCGATGAGAACGCCGCGCCCGACTCGTTCAATGAGATCATGCCTGGAGCGGACGACAGCAAGCTCGTAGGCAAGGTCATCACCGACAACTACCAAGTGGTCAACGGTTCATGGCCGAAGTCCAAGGACGAGGTGGTGCTGGTGCTCGACGACAACAACAGCGTGCCGCTGACCACGCTGTACGAGCTCGGCCTGCTGCCCGCCTCCGACTACCACGAGATGATGTCCAAGCTCAACGCCGGCGACAAGGTCAGCACTCCACAAGACAAGATCGACTATGCTAAGGCGCTCGACCAGACGCTGTACATGATTCCGGCATCCGACCAGTACGTCAAGGGCGATGACGGCCACTACCGATTCATCGGCAACGACAAGGATGTAATCGAACAGCGCCTCGAAACGGCCACCAAACTCAAGGTGGTGGGCGTCGTCAAGGCGAAGAAGGATGCTTCGGCCACACCGTTGGCCGCTGGCGTGGGATACACGCGCGCTCTGACCAATGATCTGATCGACCGTGCGGCCTCCAGCGCCATCGTCACCGATCAGAAGGCCAACCCGAACACGAACGTGCTCAACGGCATGACGTTCTCGCCCTCGGACGACGCCACCAAGGCGGCCGACGCGCGCACCTACGTGGTTTCGCTGGGCGTGACGCAGAAGGCGAACATGGCCAAGTCGATGATGAGTGCCGGGCAGCGGTCCGGTACGGGCGCATCGGATGCCGCTGGTGCTGGTGCTGGTGCTGGTGCTGGCGCTGGCGCGACGGGTGCCGGCGATCAGGCAGCCGCGATGGCCGCGATGAGCGAACAGCAGCTCGCCGACAGTTTCGACTCGTATATCGCCACGGCTTCGAACGACGTGCTTGTCGCGATCTACGACCAGTACGTGTCGACCGGCACCTACGACGACAACCTCGCCGCATTCGGTGTGGTGAGTCGTGACGCGCCCAGCTCGATCAACGTCTACGCCGACAGCTTCGGAGACAAGAACCACATCGCCGACGCGATTACCGACTACAACAACACCGTCTCGAAGAAAGACAAGATCACCTACACGGATTATGTGGGGCTCATGATGAGCTCGGTGACCACCATCGTCAACGTGATTTCCTACGTGCTTATCGCGTTCGTGTCCGTCTCGTTGATTGTTTCCTCGATCATGATCGGCATCATCACCTACATTTCGGTGCTGGAGCGCACCAAGGAAATCGGCATCCTACGCGCAATGGGTGCCTCGAAGCACAACGTGTCCCAGGTGTTCAATGCGGAGACCGGCATCATCGGCCTATGCTCCGGCCTGTTGGGCGTGGGCTTGACCGTGCTGCTCGATATTCCGATCAACGCCGTGTTGCATCACTTCATCGGCAATGCGGACGTCAATGCCGCCCTGCCGGTGACCGGCGGCGTGGTGCTGGTGATCCTAAGCGTGGTGCTCACGCTGATCGGCGGCCTGATTCCCTCGCGCAAGGCAGCCAAGCAAGACCCGGCCACCGCATTGCGCACCGAGTAAGCGCATCGACATGGTACGAGACGAGATCCATAAACCTCGGAACACTGGAATGCCCGCTGCAAAACGGTGTTCCGAGGCGAGCCCGGCGAGTACATTAGGATAGGCGAGCAGGTATTCCCGGCAAAGGGGGCGAGGGCAACGATGGACGACTGGCGAGACACCCGCGATAAAGACAGCGCATTCCGTCAAGGAACGCTGCCTATGGCGGGAACGTATGTCGTTGCACCCCCAGCGAACCCGGATGTTGATAAGGTAGACAGTATGCCTACCGATTTGCTTGGACGTGAATACGAAACCTTCCCCGCACCCGAACCGCTGCAACAGCACGGTCCGGCGCGTGTCATTGCCATGTGCAACCAGAAGGGCGGCGTAGGTAAGACCACCAGCTCCATCAATATCGCCGGTGCGTTGGCCCAGTATGGCCGCCGCGTGCTTATCGTCGATTTCGATCCGCAGGGCGCCGCCACTGTGGGACTGGGCGTCAACGCGAATACCGTGGAGAACACGATTTACACCGCGCTGTTCGATATTTCCGTGGACCCACATGATGTGGTGCAGCACACCGCATTCGAGAACATCGATGTGATTCCGGCGAACATCGATTTGTCCGCCGCCGAGGTCCAACTGGTCACAGAAGTGGGCCGGGAGCAGATCCTGAACAGTGTGCTGCGCAAGCTCAAGTCGGAATACGATCTCATCATCGTCGACTGCCAGCCATCGCTCGGCCTGCTCACCGTGAACGCGCTTGCCGCAGCTGATGGCGTGATCATTCCCGTGGCCGCCGAATTCTTCGCCTTGCGTGGCGTGGCCCTACTTATGCAGTCCATCGAAAAAGTGCAGTCCCGCATCAATCCCGCATTGGAAGTGGATGGCGTGCTCATCACCATGTACACCAAGACACTGCACTGCGAAGAGGTCTGCCAGCGCATTTACGAGGCGTTCAGCGAAAAGGTGTTCCACACGTTCATCTCCCGCTCCATCAAACTGCCCGATTCCACGGTTGCCGCCGCGCCCGTGGTGGTTTATGCCCCTGAGCACAAGACATCAAAGGAATACCGTGAGGTGGCACGTGAGCTCATTGCTCGCGGCATCGTGGCGTAACGATTGTTTCGATAAACGATGAATGAGACTTCCCTTTCTCGGCTCCCCTCTCTGAGGGAAGCTGGCTCGCGTAGCGAGACTGAGGGGAGCTCCGCGGAAGCCGAAATCAGCACGGAGGAATCCGCCACTTCCGGCTTCCGGGTCAACCTCGAGGTCTATTCCGGTCCGTTCGATGCCTTGCTCGGCATGATCGCCAACAACAAACTCGAGCTGACCGAAGTTTCCCTCTCCTCGATCACCGAGGAATTCCTGACATACGTGCGCGGGCTCGACTTCACGAAAAACATGGATGAGGCCAGCGCCTTTCTCGACATCGCCTCTATTCTGGTCGAGGCCAAAAGCGTGGCGATTCTGCCCGGCGGCGAAGACAACCAGTACGACGAGCAAAGTCTCGAGGCGCTGCGCGAACGCGATTTGCTGTTCGCCCGACTCCTCCAATACCGCGCCTACAAGCAGGCCGCCGGTGATTTCCGGGCGCGTATCGCCGCCAATGCCGGCCGATTCCCGCATCCGGCGGCCATGGACGAGGGCATTGCCGCCATGTTGCCTGAGCTGGTATGGACGCTGACCCCGCTCGAACTCGCCCAACTGGCCGCCCAGGTCATCGCCAACGCGCCCGCCTCCGAAGTATCGATCCACCAGCTGCACGTGCCGCTGGTCGATCTGCGGGCCCAATCGCTGGTGGTGCGCGACCGGCTGATTGCAGCACTGGAATCCAAGGGCGACCAGTCGATGTCGTTCAGCGAATTGACCCGGGACTGCACTTCTCGTATTGAGGTGGTGGCTCGGTTCATGGCCGTGCTCGTGTTCTTCAAACAAGGTGTGCTGCAGTATCAGCAAGATGGTCCGTTTGCCGAACTGCACCTGAGGTGGGTATCCGGCGTAGACGAAACGATGAACGACGTGAACATTTCCGAAGGCGATTTTGCGTAAGGACGGCGACTGGTGACTGAACGGATTGACGCAACGAATGCAACCGAGCACATGGCGGATGCCGAATCGACGGCTGAATACGCAAAGGCCGAGGTGAGGGGAGTGGAGGAGACGCGCCCCGAATACGTGGATTTCACGGTAGACGATTTTCCCGGCGGGCTGCCCGCATGTCTGGAAGCGATTCTGATGGTCGCCGACCAGCCGCAGACCGCCACCGAGCTGGCCCGCATTTTGGCATTGGACCGCAACACAGTCGAAGAGGCATTGCAAGCCCTGCACGATGACTATGAGGGCGATGAATCCCGTGGCATCCGCCCGCGCGGCTTCGAACTACGCCGCACCGCTCGTGGCTGGCAGTTCGCCAGTCGCGCCGCGTTCGAGCCGGTCGTCTCATCATTCGTCACCGACGGCCAGACTGCGAGACTAAGTCAGGCCGCACTGGAGGCGCTTGCCATCGTGGCCTATCGCCAGCCCGTCACCCGGGCCCAAGTGGCCGCGATCCGCGGTGTCAACTCCGATGGCGTGATTCGCTCGCTCACGGTACGCGGCCTTATCAAGGAAGACGGCGTGGACCCCGAATCCCGCGCGGCCCTCTTGGTCACCTCCGAATTCTTCCTCGACCAAATGGGTCTGAAGAGTCTCGACGAACTACCCTCCCTAGCGCCGTTCCTCCCGTCCGTCGCCGAAATGACACAGTCGAAATCGGAAGATACGGACGTGATTTCGTAGCGATTGGGGCCCGCTGCCTGACCAATATTCGTGCGCTAGACCATCCGATATGTGATTTATGGTCATTGTGACTATAAGTAGTGCTATGCTCTCAATGCAGGGAGAACAACCGGTATGGAAAGAGGCATGGCATGGGATTCGGCAATGTGTCCGAGCGCCGCAGCGCACCGCCACAGGTCGGCGTGTCAGTGGTGATTCTGGCACTCGGCCCGAAAGGCGATACCGGCAACAGTGCCGCCGATTCCGGCAACGCCGCGAACTCGGCCCATTCCCGTCTCTGGCTGCCCCTGGTCAAGCGCGTCCGTCAGCCGTTCCTGGGCTGCTGGGCGTTGCCCGGCGGCGACCTGCGCTCCGACCGGTCGTTGGAACAGTCCGCCTACGCGGCCCTCGAATCGACCACAGACCTGCACCCGCGATACCTCGAACAGCTGTACACCTTTGGAGGCCCGACCCGGTCCCATGGCGGATTGCCCATGGTATCCGTCGTGTACTGGGCGCTCGTCGGCCAGACCGAGGCCGCGGGCTTCGAGGACGGTGACAACGTACGATGGTTCCCCGAAGACGAACTGCCCGAGCTGGCGTTCGACCATCGCCAGATCATCGACTACGCGCTGCTCCGCCTGCGCTCCAAAATCGAATACTCCGACGTGGCCACCCGACTGCTCGGCCCCACGTTCACCCTGCGCCAACTGCACGGCGTCTATGAGGCGATTGGCGGCGAAACCCTCGACTTGGCGAACTTCCGCCGCAAAATGCTTGCCTCGGGCGATCTTGAAGACACCGGGGAGAAGGTGCGCGAAGGCCGCCAACGACCGGCCACCGTCTACCGCTACATCCCCAAACGACCTGTCGAGAATGGCACGCCCCACGAATCCGATGGCGACGACATCGTGGAACTGTCCAGACAAGGCGAGCGTGAAGACGCTCTCGACGCGCTGATCCCATCCGCGCGCATCTGATTTTTCCCGCCGACCCGCTTCGGGCCGGCATCACAGACGTATATAGGGAAAGGAACCACTATGACCGCACTATCCACTGCGCCGTCCGTTGACGAGATCATCGCCAAGCTGGGCGCGCAAAGCACCTGCGATGCAGGACTGACCCAGGACCCATGGCACTTCGACACCACCACACCCAGCTACGGTCCCGGTGCCTCGATGCTCGACCGTCTGCCCGCCAACGCGCCGCGCCAGCAGGTGCTGCCGGACGAATACCGCAAGGCCTCCGACGAGGAACTGCAGCAGCGCATCACCGACGCCAAGCAGCGTCTTGGCTCCAAACTGTTGATTCTGGACCACTTCTACCAGCGTGACGAGATCATCAAGCACGCCGATTTCGTGGGCGACTCCTTCCAGCTGGCCAAGAACGCCACCGAACGCCCGGACGCCGACCACATCGTGTTCTGCGGCGTGCACTTCATGGCCGAAACCGCCGACATCCTCTCCACGCCCGAACAGAGCGTGACCCTGCCCAACCTGTCCGCCGGCTGCTCGATGGCCGATATGGCCAACATCGACCAGGTCCAGGAATGCTGGGACCAGCTCGGCGAGATCTGCGGCACCCAGCCGGACGCCGATGGCTTGCAGCAGATCATTCCGGTCACCTACATGAACTCATCCGCCGCGCTGAAGGCGTTCTGCGGACGCAACGGCGGCATCGTATGCACCTCGTCCAATGCGCACGCCGTGCTGGAATGGGCGTTCGCCCGCGGCAAGCGCGTGCTGTTCTTCCCGGACCAGCACCTGGGCCGCAACACCGCCCGCGCCATGGGCATTCCGCTGAGCGAGATGTCGCTGTGGGACCCGTTCAAGGCACAGGGCGGCGCCGCCGATCCGGCCGATTACGCCCGCGCCAAGATGATTCTGTGGAAGGGCTTCTGCTCCGTGCACCAGCGTTTCACCGTCGAACAGGTCGAACGTGCCCGTAAGGCATACCCGGGCGTCAAGGTGATCGTGCACCCCGAGTGCTCGATGCAGGTGGTCGACGCCGCCGACGGTACTGGCTCCACCGCGTACATCGTCAAGGAGATCGCCAACGCACCCACCGGATCCGCCATCGCCGTGGGCACCGAAATCAACCTGGTGAACCGTCTGGCCGCCCAGTACCCGGACAAGACCGTGTTCTGCCTGGACCCCGTGGTCTGCCCCTGCTCCACGATGTACCGCATCCACCCGGCTTACCTGGCTTGGGCTTTGGAGAACCTCGAAGCCGGCAACGTGGTCAATCGCATCACCGTGGACGAAGACACCGCCCGCGAAGCCAAGGTGGCACTGGAGCGCATGCTGCGCGTTCACCCGTGACATGCTTCTAGCTCCCCTCCCTGAGGGGAGCTGTCACCGTAGGTGACTGAGGGGGGCAGATGACGCAAAAACAGAGGAAAGCAACACAATGAGCAACACTGAAATCGTCGTCGTGGGCGCAGGCGTCGCCGGACTGTCCGCGGCACTGGCCGTGGCCGGCACCGGACACGACGTGACCTTGGTAACCAAGGCCGAACTGGTGGAATCGAACACCTATCATGCGCAGGGCGGCATCGCCGCGGCCATCTTCTCCGACGACGACCCGAAGCTGCACGCCGCCGACACCATGGCCGCGGGCCACGGCCTGTGCGACCCGAAGGCCGTGGACATCCTCACCCGTGAGGGTGCGGAGCGCGTCCGCGAGTTCGCCGCGGCCGGCGTCCACTTCGACCGCGACGCGCAGGGACACATGCTGCGCGGCCTGGAAGCGGCTCATTCGCGCGCCCGCGTGGTGCATGCCGGGGGAGATGCCACCGGCAAAGTGCTCGAACTGGACGTCTCCGCCATGGTGTGCAAGAACCCGCGCATCCACATCATCGAGAACGCCTTCCTCAAAGATCTCATCGTGCGGGACGGCCACATCGCCGGCGTCCGCCTGCTGATCGACGGGCAGGACAAGGATCTGGCCGCCGGCCGGGTGATCTTGGCCACCGGTGGCGCGGGTCGTATGTACCCGTACACCACCAATCCGCCGGTCTCCACTGCGGACGGTCTCGCCGCCGCATGGCGTGCGGGCGCCCAGGTCGCCGATCTGGAGTTCTACCAGTTCCATCCCACCGCCATGGCCGTGGGCGAGCACTTCCTCGTCTCCGAAGCCGTGCGCGGCGAAGGCGCGGTGCTGCTGGACGAACACGGCCACCGGTATATGAAGGACATCGATCCGCGCGCCGAACTCGCACCGCGCGACGTCGTGGCCCGCGAGAACTTCCGAGTGATGCAGGCGCAAGGTGGCAAGCCCGTGATGCTCGACGTCTCGCCGATGACCCGCGAGAACCCCGACCTGGCCAGCTTCCTGGCCCACCGATTCCCGACCATCGATGCCTATACGCGTTCGCTTGGCTTCGACTGGAGCAAGGAACCGATCCCGGTGGCGCCCGCCGCGCACTACTACATGGGAGGCATTCGCACCGATCTGGACGCCCGGACCTCCATCCCCGGCCTGTACGCGGCCGGCGAATGCGCTCGTACCGGTGTCATGGGCTCCAACCGCCTTGCCTCCAACTCGCTGCTCGAAGGACTTGTCTACGGACGCCGCGCCGGTCTTGCCGCCGTCGCGGACGGTGACGACGCGGTCTGGGCACCCGAACCGTTCCTGAACTCCGCCACCGGTGCCGTGTTCGACCATGCGCCGATCGCGCTGGCCGCTCCTGCCACTACGGCTGCTGCTGACGATACCGCCGCCGACAAGGTCTGGGACCGTACCCGCATCCAGAACACCATGTGGCATGGCGTCGGCGTGCTGCGCGACGAGGCCGGACTGAAAACCGCCATCGCCGAACTCGGCCAAGGCCTCGCCGCCGCAAACGCCCAGGCTGATGTAAACGCCGATGGCGCTGCAAGCAGCGTTGAGGCTTTGGAGAACCGCAACATGCTCACCGTAGGCTATGTGGCCGCCATCGCCGCGCTCGCCCGCACCGAGTCGAGAGGCGCCCACGCCCGCACCGACTACAGCGAGCCAGTCGACAACTGGGCCCACTCCGTCGCCTACATCAAGGACTAACCCATGCTCACATCACACATCATCCGCGTCGCCGTCGAAGCGGCGCTCGCCGAAGACGCGCCCTACGGCGACATCACCTGCGAGACCACCATCCCCGCGGACGAAACCGGCTCGGCCCACCTCACCGCGCGCGAAAACGGCGTGATGAGCGGCATCGACGTGTTCGCCGCAGCCTTTGCCGCGCAGAACCCGGCCGTCACCGTCACCGCCGCCATCAAGGACGGTGAGCGATTCCAGCGTGGCCAGGTACTCGTCACCGTGGAAGGTCCGGTACGCGACCTGCTCACCGCCGAGCGCATCGCCCTCAACTTCACCCAGCGCATGAGCGGCATCGCCACCATGACCGCCGCTTTCGTGGACGCGGTGAACGCCATCTACGGCGACGATTATGACGGACCCGTCACCCGGCCGCGCCGCTACGAGCGCACCCGCATCGTCGATACGCGCAAAACCACGCCCGGCCTGCGCCCGTTCGAAAAATACGCCGTGGTCTGCGGCGGCGGCCACAACCATCGCTACGGACTGTCCGACGCGGTCATGATGAAGGACAACCATCTGGCGGCGCTCGCCGCGCGCGGCATCGACCTGGCCGGCGCGATCCGCCACGTGCGCGAACAGGTGGGCCACACCACGCATATCGAAGTGGAAGTCGACCGCCTTGACCAGATTCCCGCCGTGCTCGCCGGCGGAGCGGACACCATCATGCTGGACAATTTCTCGCTCGACGACACCCGTCGCGGCGTGGAGCTCATCGACGGCAAGGCCATCGTGGAAGCCAGCGGCAACATGAGCCTGGAGCGAGTGCCAGCCGTGGCCGCCACCGGCGTGGACGTGATCTCCGTGGGTGCGCTCACCCACTCGGTGCGCAGCATCGACCTTGGATTGGATTGGAACTAGTCATGGCCGATACCCCCAACGCATCCGGTGAACCCGGCGAACTGTACCTGGACGCCGCCGCCACCGAACCAGTGAGCCCGGCAGTCATCGAGGCCATGACCCCGTTCCTGACTGAGGCCTACGCCAATCCGGCCAGTGTGCACCAGCCTGGCAAAACCGCGGCCCGCGCGCTGGACGCGGCACGCGCATCGTTCGCCGCGGCGTTGGGCGCCCGGCCGGATGACGTGATCTTCACCTCCGGTGGCACCGAATCGGATAATCTGGCCATCAAAGGCATTGCCATGGCCCGTATGCGCAAACTGGGCTTGCGGCCGGTCTACGGATTCGCCGAAGCCGATGACAAACAGCTGGCAAGCAGCCGCCCGCGCATTATCATTTCCGCTATCGAGCACCCGGCCGTGGCCCAATCGGCGGCATGGCTGCACGAATGGTTCGGTTTCGAAGTCGTGCGCATTCCCGTGGATGCGCAGGCGCATCTCGATCTTGACGCGCTCGAACGCGAGCTTGACGGCGAGGCCGGCGAACGTACCACGATGGTCTCCACCATGCTGGCCAACAACGAGGTCGGCACCGTGGAACCCGTGGAGGAACTGGTCCGCATCGCCCACGCGCACGGCGTGCCCATCCATGTGGACGCCGTACAGGCCGCCGGCCAGATTCCGATTCGTTTTCGTGACTGGGATGTGGACGCCCTGTCCGTATCCGGACACAAATTCGGCACGCCCAAAGGTCTGGGCGCACTGCTGGTACGCGGCCGCACGCCCATCGAACCGGTGCTGTCCGGCGGCGGGCAGGAACGCGGCCTGCGCTCCGGCACACAGAACGTGGCCGGCGCCGTGGCGCTCGCCATCGGACTCAATGAATCGAATGCGCGCATGCAGGTGCAGTGCCGTGAGTTGGTCGCGTCCCGAGACATGCTCATCGACGCGGTTCGCCGGGTCGCGCCCCGCGCCGAACTGACCGGCGACCCCGTGCGCCGTCTGCCCGGGCACGCCTCCTTCGTCTTTCCCGGCGTCACCGGCGAGGCGCTGCTGGTCGATCTGGACGCGCGTGGCATCGCTGCCTCATCCGGCTCGGCCTGCGCCATCGGGCGCCACGAGATTCCTGCCACGTTGCTGGCCATGGGATTGGAGCCTTCCGTCGCCAAATCGGCATTGCGCATGACGTTCCGCAGGCCGCTGACCCGCGAACAAGTCGAACGCATCAGCTTGGCCATCGAAGAGTCCTACACCGGCCTGACCCGACACTAAATCTGACGCCACTTACCAGAAAGGAAACGACGTGAGCACCACCACTCCAGCGCAACCCGCGCAGCTCACCCGCAACGAGCGCCTCGACCGGCTGCCCTTCAACAAGGCGCACCGTAAACTCCTCGTCGCCTCCGGCATCGGCTGGGCATTCGACGCCATGGACGTCGGCCTCGTTTCCTTCGTGGTCGCCGCCATCGCAGCCGACCCGCACTTCAACCTCACCCCGACCGAAAAGTCGTGGGTGCTGTCCATCGGCTTCGTCGGCATGGCCATCGGCGCGGCGGTGGGCGGCTTCATCGCCGACCGCGTGGGCCGCAAAACCGTGTTCACCGCCACGCTGATCATCTTCGGCATCGCCAACGGCGCCATGGCGCTGTCCTGGTCGCTCGGCATGCTGCTCGGCGCCCGACTGATCATCGGACTGGGCTTGGGCGCGGAACTACCGGTCGCCTCCACGCTGGTCTCCGAGTTTTCGCCAACCAAACAGCGCGGCCGCATGACCGTGCTGCTGGAATCGTTCTGGGCCGTCGGCTGGATCATCGCCGCCATAATCGGCTACTTCGTGATCCCGAACACCGGTGACTGGGGCTGGCGCTGGGCGCTGGCCATCGGCGCGCTGCCACTGCTCTACGCGATTGTCACCCGTGTACACATCCCAGAATCCGTGCGATTCCTCGAAGCCAAGGGTCGCGAAGACGAAGCCGAAAAGGCCGTGCGCTACTTCGAGGAAGCCGGGGGAGTGGCCCCGGTAACCTCTCCCAAGGGCAAGCCGCTGCCGAAGATCAAGACGCGCGAGCTGTTCGGCTCCAAGTACCTGGCCCGCACCATCGCCATCTGGGCCACGTGGTTCTTCGTGAACTTCTCCTACTACGGCGCGTTCACATGGATGCCGTCGCTGCTCGCCGACCAGTTCGGCTCCCTGACCAAGTCATTCGGCTACACGCTCGCCATCTCCATCGCCCAGCTGCCCGGTTACTTCCTGGCCGCCTGGCTGGTGGAGGTCTGGGGCCGCCGCAAGACGCTGAGCATCTTCCTGGCCGTCTCCGCCGTGGCCGCCTTCGCGTTCTCGCAGGCCGGATCAGCGGCCCTCGTGCTCGTGTTCGGCATGCTGCTGTCCGCCTCCAACCTCGGTGCGTGGGGCGTGTTGTACGCCGTGACCCCGGAAATCTACCCGACCCGCCTGCGTGGCGCGGCCGCCGGTGCCGCCGCCGCGGTGGGCCGCATCGCCGCCATCATCGCGCCGCTCCTCATGCCGTGGTTCCTGACCCTGTCCGGCGGCAACAAGGCCGTGGCCTTCATCATCTTCGCCGCCGCCTTCATCCTCGCCTGCATAGCAGCCCTCTGCTTGCCCGAGCGCAAAGGCCTCAATCTCGAAGACTGATTACACTTCAGCCTTCGCTACTAAAGTGGCCCACACCAATGTGTGGGCCACTTTTTGTCTTATAGCTCCCGAATGACACGGCAAGGGTTGCCGTATGTCACTGATCAATCGAGGGAACGACGGGTGAGATTGCGCGGTGGTTTTGTGACCAGCCACTCCACCAGCAGTCCGGTTACCACTACGCCGAATGCCAGCGCCGCCTGCAATCCCCAGATCGGCACGGTTTCCAGCCAATGACCGTCCACACCGATCCTGCGGTTCCATGCCACATGCAGCCATCCCAACGCCACGCCGGATACCACGCCCACTGGCGCGCCGGCCAGCAGAATCACCGCAGTCTGCGTCAGGCCGTAACGTCTGAGGAATCGGGGTGGCGCGCCCACGGCGACCATCGTGGCCATGTCGCGCTGGGCCTGCGTGCGGGCCAGCAGCAGTGAAACGAGCGTGGCCATCAGTGCCAGCAATGCCAACAGGCCAATGGGCACCAATGCCATATTGTCGCCCCACGGCAGGCGATTCCCGTCAGTGCTCGTGGATGCCAGCGGCAGATTTTCGATTGCATAAGCTGAGGCCTTCTTTACGGTAACGGGGGAGTTGCCGCCGGCGAAGTCTAGATACTCACCCAGATACCGCAATTGTTTGATACCGAGCGCCTGTGCTGTTGCCGGGCTCATCACCAGCGGGAACGCGCCGCGCACGTAGATGGCCTTGCGCTTTTCGATATGTGTGGCCTGAGATTCGTTTGCAATTGCCGTATTCGGCGAAATGGCCACACGCACCATACCGCCCGCGTCGATTGTGCCGGCATCGCCGACCACCACACCGCCCGCATCAAGCACCTGTGCCGCCTCATCCGCGTTCGGGAAGCCGGACAAACGCATCGCATTGCCATCCATAATGAGATTCACGCCGCTGAATCTCGACAGTATATTCGAATACGTTGGCTGATAGGACCGGTCTATCGGCACACAACGTATCGGAACGTTTGGGTACAGGGCCGAAGCGGCATCCTGGCCCACCCATGTGGACGTGTCCGGTTGCTCTTGAATCGTTGGGTTATCACAAGTGTGACCGGCCGGGAGCAATGCAGCGGCATACATGTAGCCGTGTTCGGCGTTCAACTTGTAGGAATCGACTTCGGTCGTATCATTGAGCTTTGACCATCGCTTGACATCCTCGGTGTACACCGGGTAATGAGCGCGTATCGGTGTCTCTTTGCCAAGCCGGCGTATCGCATCCGACACCACAGCACGGTCGAACTCATTGCTGACATGCACGTCGGCCCCAATGGCCATCCCCGACGGTCCATACGTCATCGTCATCGTGGAATTTCGATGGTCCGCCACCATGGAGCCGGTGATTACCAGTGTGTACGAGGCGATGCACATGGTAATCAGCACCGCGCATGCCGCCGGAACGAACCGTCGATGATGCTCGGCTGCATCCCTGAGTGCCAGGCGTGCGCCGATGTTCAGTTGGGAACCCGCTTTGCCGCACCACCGTGCAAAAGTGCGAATCGACAACGCAAGCCCTATGACAGCCAACAAAATCGTGGCAACAAGCAGAGCCATATGCGTTTCGGTTCCGGCCGGAACCGCGCCCGGATTGTGATCGGCCAGCGTGGGCAATGGCAATGTCAGATTGAGCGCGGCGCATACGATGGCGGCCAAGACCAGAATCGGACCAACCGCAACACGGAGCAGTCTCAAAGGATTACGGCGAAGCTTCGTATCCACGCCATTCGCGGATCCACCGTAGCCGATTTCCTCTCTTGTCGGGCAATCCTTCAACGCATCGACTGGATGCATACGCGCCACATGCCGAGCCGGCGCAATCGTCGCGGCAAATCCAATGATGATTGCCGTGACAATACCCATCGGCAGCGAGCTCCACGAGAATCCGTGCAGGATCTCCAGCGGCGTGGATCCGCGCAATGCACCTATCGCAGGGCCGGCCGCCAAGGTAAGCGCGAATCCCAATGCCGAGCCCAGCACGCCACCGATGGCGCCGATAACGAGACCTTGCGAGGAAATGATTCGACTGAGGTCACGTGGTGCAGCACCGGATGCGGCCGCGAGCCCAAGCACACGACGTGACTGATCTGCCGACACCGTAAACGCGGGCGTGACCGGAAACAGTGCCAGCAACATACCCACCAGCATGGTGATGACCACGGTGACCATGTGGTTCAACATGGTAGCCGCATCGATCTGCATCGGGTAGAGCTGCGATGCGGGCGGATAGCCGTCAGTCAGCACATGGCGGGAAATGACGATGGCCTGCAACAGGTTCATGCTGCGGGTGTGCGCCCACGTGACCGGCTCTGGACCGACCACCAAATAATGGCCATCCACGCCGACGCCATCAGATTCCAATATGGCTGACATCCAGCCTTCCAAGCCCCATGCCACGGCTTCGGATTCATCGGTCAGCCCGCTGACTGTCCAAGCACGCTGAGTGTCGGCCACCGCCTCGCCGATGCGCCCGTCCTGGCTCATCCAGCCATCGAACGGCGGAGCGACGAACGTCACCGTGCTACCGAGAGAAGCGCCGAGATTATCCGCCAATGTGCGGCTGATGACAATCTGCGTATTATTCTGCGGCGCCGAACCCTTGACCAGCTTCGGCAACATTCGTTGCAATGCCTCAGGTGAAGCCTCGGTCATGGTCGCGGTGGAGGCCGCATTCAGATCAATGTCGTTCCCGCTTTTCACGTCAATCCCAGCCTTGGTCTGTTCGCCGGGTTGCAACGCGGTGCCGGTGGTGGCGATGAGTTCGGGCGACTGCCAATACGGGAGCAGCCGATCCTGTTGCGGCAGAATCTTCGCAAGCTCGGCGGCCGAGGCCGGCTGCTGGGAGGGATCGTCCTGCCACCTGCCGCCGCTTTCGGGTGACTGCCGGAACGGTTGGCCGGTGTGGGGCACGGCGGTGGCGGTGATGACCGCCTGCGTATCAGCCGGGATTGTCGCCAGCGCACGCGATCTGGTGGGCGGTATGGTGGTGGTCATACCGATGGAGGCCACCATTGCGGCGATTGGCAGCATTACCAGCAGCAAGGACAGTAGGGTGCGGGCCTTGTGCCGTAGTGCGTCGCGCCAGCCGAGTCGCAGCGCGGCCCGATACCGGTTGCAACGTGCGCCAAGGCTTGGCCTAGCGGCATGGGGAATTTGGGCAGAGCGGCCGGCGGTGGCATTGGCAAGATTATTGAGGGCTGCGCGTGCCATCATGCTCCCCTTTCCTCAAGGTTGAGCAAATCATCCATATTGCTGGAGCCGGTTTCATCGATGATACAGCCGTCCTTCAAAAACACCGTGCGGTCGGCCCAGGCGGCGAAGCGAGGCTCATGAGTGACCAGCAGTACGGCCGCGCCGCGATCTGCGCGGGTGCGCAACACTTCGAGAATCGTCATGCCGGCATTGGAATCCAGAGCTCCGGTCGGCTCGTCGGCCAGTAGTAGACGGCGTGGGCCGACCAGTGCGCGGGCAATCGCCACACGTTGCGCCTGGCCGCCGGACATATCTTCAGGTCAGCGATCAGCCATATCGGCTACCCCCACTTCATTGAGGGATTGCATCGCGGCCTCACGTGCCTTTGCGAGGATTCCAGCCATCCAATTCCAAGGGGAACGACACGTTCTCGGTTGCGCTCAGGGAAGGCAGCAGATTGAAATCCTGAAACACGTAACCTATCGATTTGCGGCGGATGGCCGCGCGTTCGGCCACTGACAGTGTGGCCGGATCGCGGCCTTCGACCAGCACGTGCCCCTGCGTGGGCACATAGAGCCCGCCCGCAAGATTGAGCAAAGTGGATTTGCCGGAACCACTGGGGCCCATGATGGCCACGAATTCACCCGGGCGAAGCGTGAGATTGGCGTGACTGAGCGCGGTGACACGACGTGCATCTTTGCCGTGAACGCGAGTGACGTCGTGTAATTCCAGCGCGCATGGGGAAGATTGCGGGAGAGAAGAAAGAACGGGAGAAGTCATGATGTGCTCCTATGCACTATTGAATGGTAGCGGTGAGTGCGGCTGAGCTTGCCGTGAGAGGTGCCGAAACGGGGTGCTGCGCCAGTTGTGCTCGCAGCTGGGTCTCATCCACGGTATCGAGCCAGCGCAATTCCGCTTCAGTGATGAAAATGTGGTGGTCGAGTACTAGACGTGTGGCGAGTTCGGTGGGCGATGTTTGCCGGCGCAGTCGGGTGATGTCGTGCAGCAGTTGCTGCAAAGCGTGGCGTTGGTGTTGGATGAGTTCGGAAACATCGAGGCCGGGTATTTCCACGGCGACGGCCAGCTTCATCACCAGTTCGTCGCGTCCGCGTTGTTCCGGGGTAATAGGGGAGCGCCACCATCGGTCAAGCTCTTGGGCGCCGGAATTGGTCAATCGCCATAATGGTGCGGCCGCTGCGGTGCCGACATCATTGGATCCGCTAGTAGTCGGCGCGGTCTCTTCAATAAGCCCGTCGCGGTTCAACCGCTGCAGCGTAGTGGAAACTTGCCCCATATTGAGCGGCCAAGTCAGACCGATGGTGCGGTCGAAGTCCTTCTTAAGCTGATAGGCGTTGTCCGGGCCTCGCTCCAACAGTGCTAATAGCGCCTCTCTGATTGCCATACCGCATCCCCTTTGCATAGACGGTTTGCCTTGGGCGAAGGTTACTGAGTAACTATCGTTGGATATCAGGTTACTCAGTAACTACCCATGACGGTGCTGTACTCAGGGATGATTCAGGGGAGATTCAGGGGATACACTTGGCGCCCCTCAGTTGCCCACGGCGACAGCTCCCCTCAGGGAGGGGAGTCGAGAGTGTGGAATGCAAAAAGTCTCGCAAGCCAGATGACATGTGACTAATTCTCAGAAAGCCGGGCCCGTTGTGTGTCAAGGTGTGCCAGTAACATCGTGACGGTTTGTGTGTAGGTACAGGTTGATATCCAAGAGCAAGTACTCGAGAGCGCAAGTACCGAACGATTACGCAAGAAAATCAGTATTAAGAGAGGTTTCGATGGCGGTTCGTGGAGATATCCGTAATGTGGCGATTGTGGCTCACGTCGATCACGGCAAGACCACCCTGGTCAATGCCATGCTTCAGCAGTCGCACGTGTTTTCCGAACGTGAGGAAGTGCCGGATCGTGTAATGGATTCCAACGATCTGGAACGCGAGAAGGGTATCACCATCCTCGCCAAGAACACGGCCGTGGAATACGCCGGTCCGCTGGCCGCCAAGTACGGCCACCCGGAGGGCATCACCCTCAACATCATCGACACCCCCGGCCACGCCGATTTCGGCGGCGAGGTCGAGCGCGGCATCTCCATGGTTGACGGCGTCGTGCTGCTCGTGGATGCCTCCGAAGGCCCGCTGCCGCAGACCCGCTTCGTGCTGCGCAAGGCCCTCGAAGCCAAGCTGCCGGTCATCCTGTGCGTGAACAAGGTCGACCGCCCCGACGCCCGTATCGAAGAGGTCGTCGGCGAAACCTCCGACCTGCTGCTCGGCCTGGCCGACGATGTGCAGCACGAGGGCATCGACCTGAACCTTGACCAGCTGCTTGAAATGCCGGTCATCTACTGCGCCGCCAAGGCCGGCTACGCCTCCGTGAACCAGCCCGCCGACGGTGGCCTGCCGGACAACGACAACCTCGAGCCGCTGTTCGAAGCCATCATCTCCACCATTCCGGCCCCCGAATACGAGGAAGGCGCCCCGCTGCAGGCTCACGTGGCCAACATCGACTCCTCCGACTTCCTCGGCCGACTCGGTCTGGTCCGTATCTACAACGGCACCCTTGAGAAAGGCAAGACCTACGGCCTGTCCCGTGTGGACGGCTCCCTCGAGAACTTCCGCGTCTCCGAACTGCTGCGCACCCAGGGTCTTGATCGTATCCCGGTCGAGTCCGCAGGCCCCGGTGACATCGTGGCCGTCGCCGGCGTCAACGACATCATGATCGGCGAGACCATCGTCGATCCCAACGATCCTAAGCCGCTGCCGCTCATCCATGTGGACGATCCGGCCATCTCCATGACCTTCGGCATCAACGATTCTCCGCTGGCCGGCACCGAAGGCAAGGACCACAAGCTCACCGCCCGCATGATCAAGGATCGTCTGGACCGCGAGCTCATCGGTAACGTGTCCATCAAGGTGCTGCCCACCGACCGCCCCGACGCTTGGGAAGTCCAGGGCCGTGGCGAGCTGGCGCTGGCCGTGCTCGCCGAGCAGATGCGCCGCGAAGGCTACGAGCTGACCGTCGGCCGCCCGCAGGTGGTCACCAAGAAGATCGACGGTGTGGTCAACGAGCCGATGGAAAATACCACCATCGACGTGCCGGAAGAGTACATGGGTACTGTCACCCAGCTCATGGCCGACCGTAAGGGCCGTATGGACGGCATGACCAACCACGGCTCCGGCTGGGTTCGTCTGCAGTTCACCGTGCCGTCCCGTGGTCTGATCGGCTTCCGCACTGCTCTGCTGTCCGCCACTCGCGGCACCGGCATTTCCTCCTCCATCTCCGCTGGCTATGCTCCGTGGGCTGGTGCCATCACCATTCGTCAGAACGGTTCCATGGTTTCCGATCGTCAGGGTGTGGCCACTCCGTATGCCATGCAGCGTCTGCAGGCCCGTGGCAACTTCTTCGTCGAACCGCAGTCCCCGGTGTACGAGGGGCAGGTCGTGGGTGTGAACAACAAGCCCGACGAGCTGGATGTGAACATCACGCTGGCCAAGCACATGACCAACATGCGTTCCTCCACCGCTGACGTGCTCGAAACCCTGACCCCGCCGATCAAGATGAGCCTTGAGGAGTCCCTGGACTTCGCCAACGAGGACGAGTGCGTGGAAGTCACCCCGGAGTCCATCCGCGTGCGCAAGATCATCCTCGGCCGTGAGGACTGGTACAAGTGGCGCGCCAAGCAGCGCCGCCAGAACGCCGCCCAGCAGGGTAAGTGATCTGGTGCGACTGTAGCCGACCATTCTCTCTGGCTCCCCTTTCTGAGGGGAGCCAAGTTTCTTCCTCGCCAAGTCATATCCCCACCTATACTGAAACGCATGACTGTGAAGAGCACTACTGAACTGCGTCCGTGGTCGTATCGCCAGAACGCGCTGGTCAAATCGTTGATCACGATTGCGGCGGGCGTGGCTTCCGCCTTTGTGGGCACGTTCGCCCACCGTATGGGTGCAGAACTGAGTATTCCGTATGGTCTGGTGCTGGCATTTCTGCTGATCGGCCTATCGACATGGTGCGCCCGTTCGCGCATGGGCGCGGTCGGACTGGCCCTGCACCTCATCGCCTCCTCGCTGACCGCATGGGGCATGGCACTGACCACCACATCCGGCAAAGCGCTCATCGTCGCCGGATTCCAAGGCGACATGCCGTTCTTCTCCCAGCATGCCGGCTACATCTGGCTGTACGGCCTGATACTGGTCCAAGTCGTCCTTCTCATTCTTCCCGCCCGCTGGTTCGTTATTCCCACTCATTCTGAATCGCGCGCGTAACTATATATGGCGGCACATTTCCGGGAATGCGTCGCGTATCGGCGGGCGTAGGGGATTACGGCCGCTACCATAGAACCTTATGGCACGCATGAAACTGTTTTACTTGGGCCCGGAAGGCACCTTCACCCATCAGGCGGCAATGACGGCCGCCGACCAGTTCGCCACACTCGGCGACTTCGACCTCACCGCCCTGCCCGACGTGCCCGCGATCATGCAGGCCGTACAGTCGCGCCAAGGCTGGGGCGTCATCGCATGGGAAAACAACGTCGAAGGCTATGTGGTCCCGAATCTCGACGCGCTGATCGACGCCCCCGACGCGGCCGGCTTCGCCCGGATCAGTGTGGACGTGGCCTTCAACGCCTTCACCGTGCGCGGCCACAGCATCTGCGACTGCACCGGCAACCCCGTCAGCGCCCACCCGCACGGCCTGGCCCAATGCACCCGGTTCATCGCCGAACACCATTTGCAGCCCGAACCCGCATCCTCCAACGCCGCCGCCTGCCGCGACCTGAAGCCCGGCCGCGTGGCGCTCGGCCCCAGCATCTGCGGCGAACTCTACGATCTCGACACCCTCGCCGAACATGTGCAGGATTTCGATGGCGCGCACACCGAATTCCTTGTCATCGCCCCGCGTGATGTGGTCCAGGAATTCAACGCCCGCGCCCACCGCAATGACGCCGGCGACTTCGAAACCATCATCACCTTCATCCCGCTGGTCACCGGCCCCGGCGTGCTCGCCGACCTGCTGGACGTCCTGCGTGATGCGGGGCTGAACATGACCAGCTTCATCTCGCGCCCGATCAAAGGCCACGACGGAACCTACAGCTTCATCGCCACCCTTGACGCCGCCCCCTGGGAGCCAAGATTCCGCACCGCACTGGAAGAGATCGCCGGACACGGCGACTGGGCAAAAACCCTGGCCGTCTACCCACGCCGCGAACGCCCGAACCCGCCGGTCGACGCCTGGATGCTGCCCGAGGGCGGCGTCCACATCACCAATCGCGCGTCGGAAGGCTGGCAGTACGCCGAGGGAGCAAGGAAGGAACTGCTGTGGTAGACACAGTCGGAATCGTCGGACTCGGATTGATTGGCGGCTCGCTCGCACGCCGCCTGACCGAGCGCGGCGTACGCGTCATCGCGTGGAACCATCGCTCGCACCCCTACGCCCAGGCCGAAGCCGATGGCATTTTCTGCAAGAGCACGCTCTCCGAACTCATGGATGCCGAGCCGGATGTGGTCGTGCTGTGCAATCCGCTCAAGGCGATGCCCTCAATCCTCGCCGCCCTAGCCCCGCTTATGGGCGACCATCCGAACACCACGCTCACCGACGTGGGCTCAGTCAAGGGCATGGTCCGCGATCAGGTCAAGGCTGCCGCGCTGGGGAAGTGCTACGTCGGCGCCCATCCGATGGCCGGCAACGAACTGTCCGGCTGGCAGGCCGCCGACCCGCATCTGTACGACGGTGCCCTATGGGCCATCACCGTGGACGAGTCCACGGACTACCGCCGCTTCCTCGACGTCGCCGCGATGATCACCAAGGACGTCGGCAACCGCGTCATCGTCGTGGACGACGAAACGCATGACAAGGCCGCGGCGATGATCTCCCACATGCCGCATGTGGTGTCCACCGCGCTGATCAACGAACTGGTCGCCAACCCGGACCGCAACATCGCCGCTGCGCTGGCTGCCGGCTGCTGGAGGGACATGACCCGCGTGTCCCTGACCGACCCGGACCGCACGCGCGCGATGGTCGAGGAAGACTCGCTGAACGTCGAAGTGCTGCTGCGCCGCATGGCGGCACGTCTGACCGATATGGCCGACCAACTGCACGCTGGTGCCGACGGCGAGCAGGATGTGATGGGATTCTTCGCCGAAGGCGACCCCTTCCGCCGGTACAAGGCCGCCGTGACGCGAGCCGGCATCACCGCTGCACAAGCTGGTACGGCCACCGCGCAGCAAGCCGGCACAACTGCCGCCGGATTCCCGGAACGCGAGCTCGCCGTCCCCGAAGCCGGCTGGCAGCAGACCTTGCTGTTCTCCGCACGCCGGGGAGAAGCCATCACCGGTTTCATCCATCCGCGTCAGGCCATCGTCCAACTGCGCCCCGCCATGTAACTGCGCCCCGCCATGTAGCCCGTGTGCAGGTTCCCCTCGCCGCCCGTCACGAAGAAGGCTGCGCGAGGGGGATGAAGTTCCCGTTTGTTTTCGTGAGAAGACCGTGTGGCTCCGCTGTTCGAAAGACCCAAAGGAGTAAGGTAGTCTGTACCGTTTTTCGGGAAACGCATCGAAGTTGATGTGGCAGATGGTTAAGGGGATGATGACGTATGACGTTACCAAGGCAGATTCCGGCCGGTGCCCGCGTGGTGGTGCGCATCACCGACGGCATTGACCCGGTCGACCACCGTATGAAGTTCCGCGACTATGTGGGGCATGTGGTTTCCTGGGATGGATACACGTTGGAGATGGTGCGTGACGCCGCCGCCAATGGTTCGCGCCCGGCCCAGAACGTGACCATCCATCAGGAACAGATTGCCACATTGAAACCCGTGCCGGAGCGGCGTAACACGCCACCCCGGCCGTAACCCAAGGCCATAAAGAATTCGGAGGAGAACGAGAGTGTCATCTACGCAGTTCGACGGCGATATCGACTCCTTCGTCTCCTATCTGAAGTCCAACCGCGGCCTGTCAGCGAATACGCTCAAAGCGTATCGCGCGGATCTCACGGCATGCCTGCATCTGTTCGAGCTGCGCGGCGTGACCGATCTGAACGAGATCACGCTGGATGATCTGCGCAGCTGGATGGCGGTGGAATCGCGCGATCACGCCCGCAGCAGCATGGCCCGCAAAACCGTGGCCGTGCGCGGGTTCTTCGCGTGGGCCTATGAGCATGGGCTGACCACCACCGACCCGGCCGCCACACTGATGACTCCCTCGATTCCCAGCACGCTGCCCGCGGTGCTCACCGAATCCCAGGCCGAGCAATTATTGGATGTCGCTGAACATGCCGTTGCAACAAACCAGTACAAGGACGATGGGGGAGCGGCAGCCGCGTCCGGCAGCGGCAAGGCAGCTGGCAAGACAGCTGATAAGTCGGCCGATACCATAAACCGCAGTGAGGCACCCGCCCGTGCAGACAAGCGCGACAACGCCCGAGTCACCGCCGAATCGCAGCGCAACGCCGCGATTCTCGAACTGCTGTATGCCACCGGCATCCGTGTCGCCGAACTGGTGTCGATGGATATCGCCGACATCGACTTCTCCACTCGCACCATCAAAGTCACCGGCAAAGGCAACAAGCAACGCGTGGTGCCGTTCGGACTACCCGCCCAGCGTGCGCTGGAGACTTGGCTGGAACAGGGGCGGCCGGTACTGGCCCGTACGGCAACGGATGCAGTCAAGTCCCGTGCTGCCAACGCCCTGTTCCTCGGCGCACGAGGCGGCCGTATCGACCAACGCATAGCCCGTGACATCGTGCACAGAGCGGCCCGAGAGGCCGGCGTGCCGGACATCAGCCCCCATGCGTTGCGTCATTCCGCCGCCACGCACATACTGGACGGCGGTGCCGATTTGAGGGAGGTGCAGGAGATGCTCGGGCATTCCTCCTTGAAAACTACACAACGCTATACGCACGTCTCCATCGAGCAGCTCAAGAACCGTTACGGACAGGCCTTTCCGCGGGCATGACCACTATGTGGACATTGGTTAACAAACTCAGCAAAGACTGAACCTAGCCGGCAAGAACCCCTGAATTTTACATGGGTGTAACAAAAAATACACTGCTTGTCTCCCAAGTGCGCAAAAATGACAGGTAATCAGCAACGGGGTTGGATTGTTCGAGACATCGTGAGATGCAAGTCTCACGGTGACGGGGAATCCAGCCCCGTTTGCATGAGGCGGGGCTGAGACGTCCTGCAACCTAATGAATAGGAGAAATCATATGAAGAAGAAAGCTCTTGCTTTCGCTGCCATGGCTTGCTCCGTGGCCATGCTGCTGAGCGCCTGCGGCGGCTCCAACAGCAACGCTGCCTCCGGTGACACCGCTGGCTCCAACATCATCACTGCGTACAACTCCGAACCGCAGAACCCGCTGATCCCGGGCAACACCAACGAAACCAGCGGCGGCAAGCCGGGCGACCTGCTGTTCTCCCGTCTGGTCTCCTTCGACAAGGACGGCAAGGCTTCCAACGAAGTGGCCGAGTCCATCACCCCGAACGATGACGCCACCCAGTACACCATCAAGATCAAGTCCGGCTGGAAGTTCACCGACGGCACTCCGGTGACCGCTGAGTCCTTCACCAAGGCCTGGTCCTACGTGGCCAACGCCAAGAACGCCCAGAAGTGCTCCTCCTTCTTCTCCACCATCGCCGGCTATGACGATCTGCAGAAGGATGGCCTCAAAGGTGACGAGCAGCTCTCCGGCCTCAAGGTCGTGGACGACACCACCTTCACCGTTGACCTGAACCAGTCCGACTCCGTGTTCCCGATCAAGGTCGGCTACTTGGCCTTCGCCCCGCTGCCGGAATCCTTCTACAAGGATCCGAAGGCCTTCGGCGAGGCTCCTGTGGGCAACGGCCCGTACAAGTTCTCCAAGTGGGACCACAACAAGGAAATCGCCCTTGTCAAGAACCCTGACTACAAGGGCAACGAGGACGTCAAGAACGACGGCGTGACCTTCAAGGTCTACACCGACGACTCCGCCGCTTACCGTGACATTCAGGCCGGCAACCTCGACGTGATGGATTCCGTCCCGGCCGCCTTCACCAAGACCTTCAAGACCGACAAGAAGGTCCAGGCTTACTCCGAGGCCGGCTCCGTCATCCAGACCTTCACCATCCCGTCCTCCCTTGACCACTTCAAGAACGACGAGGAAGGCCAGCTGCGTCGTCAGGCCATCTCCATGGCCATCAACCGTGACCAGCTCATCGACAAGGTGCTCAACGGCAACGCCACCGCCGCCACCGAGTTCACCTCCCCGAAGACCCCGGGCTACTCCGACTCCCTCAAGGGTGCCGACAACCTGAAGTTCAACGCCTCCAAGGCCAAGGAACTGTGGGCCAAGGCTGACGCCATCTCCAAGTACGACGGCCAGCTCACCTTCTCCTACAACGCCGATGGTGGTGCCAAGCCGATTTACGACGCCGTCGTGAACCAGCTCAAGAACAACTTGGGCATCGACGCGGCCACCAACCCGATCCCGACCTTCCAGGAATTCCGTGACGCGGTCACCAACCGTCAGATGAAGGGCGCCTTCCGTACCGGCTGGCAGCCTGACTACCCGTCCGCCGAGAACTACCTGTGGCAGCTGTACTCCACCGCTGCTGCTGACGGCAACGGCTCCAACGACGGTGACTACAAGAACCCGGCCTTCGATGACCTGTGCAAGCAGGCTGCTGCCGCTTCCAGCACCGATGACGCCAACAAGCTGTACCAGCAGGCTGAGGAAATCCTCCTCAACGACCTTCCGGCCATCCCGCTGTACTACTCCAACGCCAACGGTGCGGCTTCCCTCAACGTGAAGTCCGGCTACGCCTTCGATTGGCAGAACCTCCCGACCTACACCGAGATGTCCAAGAAGTGAGTCTGACTCACTGAACGGATACCGTTAGGTAGTTCGGAAATAAAGGGCGAGGATCGCAAGATCCCCGCCCTTTTTGTTGTGTGAGGGGTGCTTGCTCACGCCATCGGGAACCAAGTTAAAGTATCCACTATCCGACCGCAACCATGGACATATCCACCAACATTGCCCAATCTCAAACCTTGCGTTAACGCAAATTTACATATCACAGTCCGGGCATGCGGTAAACTGTCGGAGTATTTATCGACCGGAAGGGGTCTTGTTATACCCTTTCTGGCCGGTCTAGGAAATAAGGAGCAACCGTATGGGTAAGTATCTTCTGCGACGCATTCTGCAGATGATCCCCGTGGTTCTCGGTACGACTCTTCTGGTATATGCCCTTGTATTCGCCCTGCCGGGCGACCCGGTCAAGGCCATGTTCGGAGACAAGCCTGTCAATGAGGCCGTCGCAGCCCAGATCCGCGCAGAATACCATCTCGACCAGCCGTTCATCGTTCAGTACTTTATCTACCTGAAGAATGCACTGACCCTGAACTTCGGCGATACCTTCGCCGGCCAGCCCGTTCTCGACGAAATCACCCGCGCCTTCCCGGTCACCATCAGGCTCGGCTTGATGGCGTTCGTGTTCGAGGCGATTTTCGGTGTGGTCTTCGGCATCATCTCGGGCCTCAAGAAGGGCAAGTGGTACGACACCGTTATCCTGATCGTCTCTCTGCTGCTTATTTCCGTGCCGACCTTCGTCACCGGCTTCGTCATGCAATATGTCTTTGGTATTCAGTGGGCGATATTGCCGGTGACGGCAGGCGCCGACCCCGGCTTCCTTGATCTGCTCATGCCGGCCATGGTGCTCGGTTCGGTGTCGATGGCCTATATCATCCGACTGACCCGCTCCGAAATCTCCTCCAACATCGCCGAGGATTACGTGCGCACCGCACGCGCCAAGGGCATGTCGAACGGTCAGGTCATGCTGCGCCACGTGTTACGTAACTCCCTGATTCCAGTCGTCACTTACCTCGGCCAGGACATCGGCGCCCTGATGGGTGGTGCCATGATCACCGAGCAGATCTTCAACATCCACGGCATCGGCTTCCTCACCTACCAGTCCATTCTGAAGGGCGAGGCAAACCTGGTGGTGTCCATCGTCACGTTGCTCATGCTGATTTTCGTAGTGTGCAACCTCGTTGTCGACATGCTGTACGCGGCCCTCGATCCGCGTATCCGTTACGCGTGATAGGGAGGAGTGAGTCACATGGCAAACGAAACCACTGAAAACGAGCTCAACCAGACCGGCGAGCCAGGAACCGAATACTTCATGGAAACCCTGCCCGGTCAGGACCGTTACGTAGCTCCTCTCGACGAGACCCCGTTGCAGGACGTCGATTCCGTCGACGAATCCGCACCGGCCACCAGCATGTGGGCCGACGCATGGCGAACCCTGCGCCGCAACCCGCTGTTCATCATCTCCGGCTTGCTGATCCTGTTCATCATCGTGGTGGCCATCGCCCCCGGTCTGTTCACCAAGCAGGATCCGAACGCCTGCGATCTGGGCAACTCCTTGAGCCCCGCCTCCGCCGGACACCCCTTCGGCTACGACCTGCAGGGCTGCGACGTGTACACCCGCGTGGTCTACGGCACCCGTACCTCACTGTCTGTCGGCGTGCTCTCCACGCTACTGGTCGTGATTGTCGGTACCCTGATCGGTGCCGTCGCCGGCTTCTTCGGCGGTTGGGTCGACGCAGTGCTGAGCCGTATCACCGACATCTTCTTCGCGCTGCCTATGCTGCTTGGCGCCATCGTGGTGCTTCAGATGTTCAAGACCTCCAAGTCCATCTGGAAGATCGTGCTGGTGCTGACGCTCTTCGGCTGGGTCGGCGTATGCCGTATCGCCCGAAGCGCCGTGCTGGAATCGAAGAACCTCGAATTCAACACCGCTTCCACGGCCCTCGGCTCCACGCCTGCCAGAAACCTGTTCCGCCACATCCTGCCGAACTCCCTGGCCCCGATCATCGTCATCGCCACCACCTCGCTGGCCTCCTACATCGTGGCCGAAGCCACGCTGAGCTTCCTCGGCGTCGGCCTGCCCACCACCACGGTGAGCTGGGGCGGCGACATCTCCAGCGCGCAGACCAACCTGCAGACCGATCCGATGGTGCTGTTCTACCCGTCCGCCGCGCTGGCCATCACCGTGCTTGCGTTCATCATGATGGGCGACGCCGTCAAGGACGCCCTCGACCCGAAGAGCCGAACGGCCTGAGCAAGGGGAGTGGAGAAACATTATGACTGACAATACCAACGCCACGATGCTGGCCATGCAGAAAGAACATGGTCCGCTGCTGGAAGTCCGGAACCTGGCCATCGACTTCACCACCGACACCGGCAAGCCGGTGCATGCGGTGCGAGACGCCAACTTCACCGTCTATCCCGGCCAGTGGGTGGCCATCGTGGGTGAATCCGGATCCGGCAAATCCACCTCCGCCATGGCTGTGCTGGGTCTGCTGCCCGGCACCGGTCACGTGGTCAACGGCTCCATCAAGCTCGACGGCGAGGAAATCGCCGGCGCCAAGCAGAGCGAGTTCGACAAGCTGCGCGGTACCAAGATGGGCCTCGTGCCTCAGGACCCGATGAGCAACCTCAACCCGGTGTGGCGTATCGGCACCCAGGTCAAGGAAGCGCTGAAGGCCAACAACATGGACGTGGCCCACGAGAAGCGCTCCGCCCTCGCCAAGGCTCTGGCCGGTGACGAGGTCGAAGTCAAGGGCAACGACGACGAGACCTTCCTCGGCGCCAAGGAACTGCCCGAGCTCATGACCGAGGCCAAGAAGGCCCTGACCGAAGCCGGCGTGTCCGGCGAGGCCTTCGACAAGGCCGTCGCCCGCTTCACCAACGAATGGGTTCCGGGCTCCGAAACCCGTTGGCGCGTGGCCGACGACCTCATCAAGGCCGGCGTGGCCGACGATCAGGCTTGGTACCTCGCCAAGAAGTACGTCACCGGCTCCACAATGGATGACCGTATCGCGGGTCTGCTGTCCGAGGCCGGACTGCCCGACGCCGCCACCCGTGCCCGTCAGTTCCCGCACGAGTTCTCCGGTGGTATGCGCCAGCGTGCGCTCATCGCCATAGGCCTGGCCTGCAGACCCGACCTACTGATCGCCGACGAGCCGACCTCCGCCCTGGACGTGACCGTGCAGAAGCGCATCCTCGACCACCTGCACATGCTCACCGACTCGTTGGGCACCGCCGTGCTGTTCATCACCCACGATCTGGGCCTTGCCGCCGAGCGCGCCCAGCACATTGTCGTGATGTACAAGGGTCAGGTCGTCGAATCCGGACCGTCCCTGGAAGTGCTCCAGCACCCGCAGCACCCGTACACCAAGCGACTCGTGGCCGCCGCCCCGTCGCTGGCCTCCCAGCGCATCATCTCCGCCAAGGAGCGCGGTGAGAACGCGGACGCCCTGCTCGATCACCACATCGCCGGTGAAAGCACGCTTGAGAAGAGCGAGCACATCATCACCGTCGACCACTTGACCAAGGAATTCAAGCTGCCCCGCAAGAAGGAGATGTTCAAGGCCGTCGACGACGTGTCCTTCTCCGTCAAGCGCGGCACCACCCTGGCCATCGTGGGCGAGTCCGGTTCCGGCAAGTCCACCGTGGCGAACATGGTGCTTCACCTCCTGAAGCCCACTTCCGGCAAGGTGTTCTACGAAGGCCGCGACACCTCCACGTTCAAGGCCAAGGATCTGCTCGGTTTCCGCCGCCACGTGCAGCCGGTGTTCCAGAACCCCTACGGTTCGCTCGACCCGATGTACTCCATCTTCCGTTCCATCGAGGAGCCGCTGCGTATCCACAAGATCGGCGATTCCAAGTGGCGAGCCAACCGTGTCAAGGAACTGCTGGACATGGTCGAGATGCCGGCTTCCGTGATGGGCCGTTACCCGAACGAGCTTTCCGGCGGCCAGCGTCAGCGCATCGCCATCGCGCGAGCCATGGCCCTGGACCCGGACGTGATCGTGTGCGATGAGGCCGTGTCCGCCCTCGATGTGCTGGTGCAGGATCAGGTGCTGCGCCTGCTCAACGACCTGCAGGCCGAGAAGGGTCTGAGCTACCTGTTCATCACCCATGATCTGGCCGTGGTCCGCCAGATCGCCGACGAGGTTGTGGTGATGCAGCACGGCAAGCTCGTGGAGCACGCCACCACCGACGAGGTCTTCGACCACCCGCAGAAGCAGTACACCCGAGACCTGCTCGACGCCATCCCCGGCGGCAAGCTCCAGCTCGGTTTGGACTGATAATCTGCGTTTGAGCGCATTGTATTGGGTTCTTTCCATCCGTGGAAAGAACCCAATATTCGTATGCGCAGGTTTGCATGATGGTTCGCGTGGGACGACCCGCGAAAATCGGTGTTTTTCCGATGTTGTCCCACAATTTGTGGGACAACATCAACATCAATCGATGGACATGAGTGTTGTCCCACAGTAGATTTCTCACGAAGCCCGGAATTACGCCATTCTTGGCGTAGTCGATAATTACTCATGATGCGGGGGCGTGGGACGACCCGCGAAAATCGTCGATTTTCGGATGTTGTCCCACAGAATACGTCATACCTCGTATGTGATCGTGAGTGGGGCGTGATCGGACCAGCGTTTGTCATACGTGGGAGCCTTGTCGATGACGAATCCGCGTGCGGTCTCCGCCAGCTCGGGCGTGGCAAACTGGTAGTCGATTCTCCAGCCGACATTGTTGTCGAAGGCGCGCCCTCGTTGGCTCCACCATGTGTATGGCCCCTGAATGTCGCCGGCCAACGAACGCATCACATCCACGAACTCGTATTCGTCCAGCCATTTGTCCACGTAGGCACGTTCTTCGGGCAGGAATCCGGCGTGCTTCTCATTGGCCTTGGCGTTCTTGATATCGAGCGGCGTGTGTGCGATGTTGAAATCGCCGCATAATACAGCCTGCTTGCCGCCATGTGCGGCTTCATCACGAAGCGCGCCCATGCGGGCCAGCATAGTGTCCAGAAAACGATACTTCTGTTCCATTTTGGTCGGATCATCGGTGTTGCCGGCATGTATGTACACGGATGCCACGGTGATCGTATAGCCCTCAGGCGTTTTGACATCGGTTTCGATCCAACGCCCCGAATCCACATCCTCGCTCAGACCTGGCAGACCATATCGCTTGTCAAGCACTTCCAAGTCGGTGAGCAGCCCGACTCCCGCGCGGCCTTTCACCCGGCAGACCTCGTTCATGGTATGGAGGCCGGCCGGCGCGTCGATTTTGCCGGCGGTGGCGTATTCAAAACCAAATTCATCGAAAATAGAATCGACATCGTCCTGAGGCGCGCGAACCTCCTGCATGCACCAGACATCCGGTGCATGCTTGCCGGCCCAATCCTCGATGCCCTTGCGCTTGGCCGCACGAATGCCGTTGACGTTAGACGTGGTAATGGTGATGGTCATGCGGCCATACTATTGTGGCCTCCCTACGAATCGAACCGGACACCGGCGGCCGCGATGCTCAGCTTTCTCTAAGCCTGAGTGCTAGTGTTAGCAAGGTTGCAACCGTTATACGAAACGAGGAATCATGGGACTGTTCGGATTCGGCAAGAAGAAGAGCAAGAAGGAAGCCGAGCCGGCCGTTGAGCCTGTCGATGAGGACAAGGTGGCCGCCGCAGAAGCGAACGCTGCCGCAAAGGCCGAGAGCGCGGAGACCGTTCTCGCCGAGCCGGCCAGCGAATACCAGGGCCGCGGCGAAGAGCGAGGCCCGTGGGATGTCAACGATGAGGACGTGCCCGATTATGACGATTATCTGGATCTCGGCGCCTACTACCTGCCCTTCCTCCAGGGCATCCAGCTGCGCATCAAGGCCAACCGCGCCACCCAGCAAGTGCTTGGTTCCACCATCACCTTCGGCTCCTCCAGCCTGGAGATCGAAGCCTTTGCCGCACCCAAGACCCTGGGACTGTGGGATGACGTTCGCGGTGACCTGCTTGAAGCCAACAAGGCCGCTTCTGAAGTGGACGGTGTGTTCGGCACCGAACTGAAGCTGCCGGTCAATGTCAAGGGCGGCAAAACCGTGAACACGCGCATCGTTGGTGTGGACGGCCCGCGCTGGATGCTGCGTGGCATCTTCTCCGGCAAGGCTGCTATCGATCCGGACAGCCCGGAGACCGAGGCGCTGAACAAGTTCTTCGCCGACATCGTCGTCGAGCGTGGCGAGGAGCCTTTGGCGCCGCGCGATCTGATCCCGATGCATCCGCCGGTCGCCCCCGCTGAGCGTAAGGCCGCCAAGGCCGCGGCCGAAGCCGGCGAGGAGAACGGCAAGGAACACTTCAAGGACATTCCGGACAACAAGCCGAAGGGTCCGCTGAGCCAGGACCAGCAGACCGAAGTGAAGACCACGCTGTCTCGCGGCCCGATGTTCTCCGAAGTTCGCTGATTTATAGGAAGAGACTTGGCAGACAACAAACGCACCGGCCTGTCCGCTCTAGCCGACGCCGGCAATGAAGGCGAGGATTTCTCCGTCATCGACGCCATCGGTGGCCCGCGTGGCGTCATCGAATCCATGCTGCCTGGCGTGGTGTTCGTCGTACTGTTCGTGGCCACGAGCAATCTGAATCTCACCATTGCGGTTTCGGCCGTGTTGGCGGTATTGCAGGTTATTGTGCGACTGATTCAGCGCCAGTCGGTAATGGGCGCGGTCTCTGGTCTGGTGGCGGTAGGCATCTGCCTGATTTGGGCATGGCAGACTCATGAGGCCCGCAATTACTACATCTTCGGATTCATTACCAATGCTGGCTATGCCGCGTTGCTTGCCGTGTCGCTGATTGCGCGCGTGCCCGGACTGGGTTTGGTCGTCGAATTCATCCGTAGCCTGCCCACCGAGCATTTCAAGGCATGGTTCCATGACTGGATGGACGACAAGGCCCTGAAACGCGCCTATATGATTGTCACCGGCCTGTGGGTCGGTCTGTTCCTGCTGCGGCTGGTGGTGCAGGTGCCGCTGTATCTGACCAACCATGTAGCTGCACTCGGCGTGACCCGCCTGCTCATGGGCATTCCGTTCTGGGCATTGGCGATTTGGGTGAGTTACCTCATTATTGCCACGCCGATGCACCGGCATAAGGTCGCGGCTAGGAAGATACAGACTGAAGTCGCTGTTGATGCCGAACTCGAACCGAGCGCAACCGGAAAGGACGATGATGCAAGCTGAAGTTCGTGTCGAACGATACGCCGACCAAGGCCGCTGCGTGGCCCATATCGACGGTCGTGTGGTGTTCGTCCGCTTCGCCTTGCCCGACGAACTCGTGCGAGTCGAACTTGACGAGCCCCACGACCGGGACGACCGGTTCTGGACCGGCGAAGTCGTCGAGGTTCTCGAGCCGTCCGAAGACCGAGTCACCCCGGCATGGCCACTTGCCGGTCCCTTGGCGATGGGCGGGGGAGTGGGCGGCGCGGATCTCGTGCACGTCTCTTTGCCCGGCCAGCTCAAGTGGAAGGCCATCACCGTCTCCGAACAGATGAGCCGACTCGGCCATATCGACGTGGCCGTTCCCATCGAGCGCATGCCCGGCGACAAGGCAGCCGGCGGCCTCAATTGGCGTACCCGCATCGAAATGATTGCCGACGACAACGGCATGCCATCCATGCGCCGGCGCGGCACACACAACCGCGTGGCCATCGACACCATGCCGCTTGCCACGCGCACGCTGCTGGACGTCGCCAAGCGCGAACACGTGTGGGAAGGCGGCTTTGAACCCGGCTCCCAGATTCGTCTTTCCGTGCCCGAACCGCGCGGCGAGATCGTCGATACCGCGGCAGCAGACGACAATTACGCCGTACTTGTGGACGGCGAACTGCGCGCCGGCTCCCAGCTGCTCACCGAACAGGTGACCATCAACGGCACGACCTTCGACTATCAGGTTGACGCCAACGGTTTCTGGCAAGTGCATCGCCAAGCGCCGATCGCCCTCGGTACGCACGTGATCAACCTGGTCAACGGGCAGCTGCAGTCAGCGGCGGACGCCGTAATCTGGGATCTGTATTCCGGTTCCGGCCTGTTCACCCTGCCGCTGGCCACAATGACCGGTGAACGCACCCGCATGCTCAGCGTTGAAGGCGCGCGTGTGGCCGTCAAGAACGCCCAGCGCAATCTGCGCGCCATGAACCTGAACGACGTGGACGCCCGCGCGGGTGACGTCTCGCGCACGCTGGACCATGTGCCGGCGCATCTGGCCAAGCCGAATGTCGTAGTGCTTGATCCGCCGCGTGCCGGTGCTCGTGCCAAGGTCTGCCGCCAGATTGCCGCGGCCGGCGCATCCAGCGTGGTCTACATCGCCTGTGATCCCACCAGTCTCGCACGCGACACCGCGACACTCATCGGCGAAGGCTACGAGCTCAAAGACATCCGTGCCTTCGATATCTACCCGATGACCCACCATGTTGAGACGGTGGCCCTGTTTACCCGCTGACAGGTGAGCATATGACACGACGAATTCTCGGATTGCTGGCCTGCATGGCGGCTGTGTTGTCCCTGGCCGCCTGCACGCCGGCCGGTAGGGCGGTCGGCGATACCCAAGACAGCATGCCGGAAGTCGCCCACGATTCCACACATCCCACGGATGTCACAGTCGGCTTTGTGGGGTCGACTGACACCGCCGCAGACGAGTTCGTCATCAATGCGCTGTCTGATGACAAACTCAATGTCTACTATGCCTCGCTCGAAACATCCGCAAGCTCGGCAAACGCAACTGATGGTGTATCCGGTGAAACCGAATCTTCTGACGCCGGCACTACCAGCGAAAACGGTGCCGATAGTATGGATGCTCATACTGGCGTCGACAAGAATGCGGCCACCGCACAGCAGGGTGTTGCCGATTTTGTGGCTCGCGCGGTCAAAATCGTGGTTATCAGCGGCATCGACGTTACCGACGCCAACCGGGAGAGCTGGAACCAGACGTTGACCAATGCGCGTGAAGCCGGTATTCCAGTCGCTCTCATTGATCCAAAGCATGCGCCCGAAGATGAACTGCTGTACGCCGTCATCCTTCACCTCAACACCAACAGTGCCGATTATGGCGACACTGCCGATACCAAGCCAATGACTATTACTGACGCCGTGCTCACCATCACGCGCGATGAACCCCACGAACGCGAGATCAAAGTCACCGTTTCCTGAGCCGAATCAGGCCCTTGAAGCTGAGAAAGCACCCTGAATCATCCCTGAGCCTTAGCGGATTGCGGAACAAGACACGGTAGGCTGGAGAATATGAGTGCAACAACAGCCGTGGAAATGCCTGAGATCGGAGCAACCGGTCTTACCTCCAAAGAAGTGGTGCAACGTATCGAAAGTGGCCAATCGAATGCGGTGAAAACCTCCACCTCGCGTTCGGTTCAAGATATCGTGCGAGCCAACGTATTCACGCTGTTCAACGGCATCATCTTCGCCGCGATGGTACTGGTGCTGATCACCGGTTCCTGGAGGGACGCGGTGTTCGGTTTCGTCATCATCATCAACACGGGCATCGGCATCGTCACCGAACTCAGGGCCAAGCGCACGTTGGATAAGCTTTCCATCCTTGTGGCCTCCGAATTCCTCGTGCGTCGTGACGGCAGGGACGTGGAGGTGCCCCACAACGAGATCGTGCTCGACGACCTGCTGTGGATTCGTGCCGGCGAACAGGTGCCGGCCGACGGGCAGATCATCCAGACCTGGGGACTGGAGCTTGACGAGTCCATGCTCACCGGCGAATCGCGTACCGTGCGCCACAAGGTGGGGGAGCAGGTGTATTCCGGCGCCACCGCGGTCTCCGGCATGGCATTGGTCAAGGTCAATGCGGTCGGCAGCCATTCCTACGCCGCCACGCTTACCGCGCAGGCCAAGGTATACAAGAAAACCGTGTCCGACCTGAACAAGGGCATCAACACGATTCTGAAATTCATGACCTTCCTTGTAGTACCGCTGTGCATTCTGCTGATTCTTTCGCAGATTCATACGGTCGGCGGTTGGGGCACGGCACTCTCCACTGGCGAATGGCGGCAAGCCGTGGTTTCCGCGGTCGCCGGCGTAGTAGGCATGATTCCCGAAGGCTTGGTGCTGCTGACTTCGCTGAACTTCGCGGTGGCCGCCATGCGTCTCGCCCGTCACAATACGCTGGTGCAGGAGCTTGAATCCGTGGAGACACTGGCTCGCGTGGACGCGCTGAACCTCGATAAAACCGGCACGATCACCGATGGCGGTATCGCCTTCAACCGGCTCGTGATGCTCGATTCCGCCAATTCGGCTGCGGAACAGGCATCCACGCAGGCCCTCTACGACTGCTGCAACGAAGAGCAGCCCAACGGCACCGGCCAAGCCGTACTCGCCGGGCTCAAGGCCCAAGGATATGGGGCAGGTGCGGTTGAGTCTCGTGTCCCGTTCTCTTCGGCGCGCAAATGGAGTGCGGTGCGTAAATCCGGCGAGACCTGGTACATGGGAGCGCCGGAGGTGATTATTTCTGCGCTTGAGGGTGACTATTCGTCGGTGTTGCAGCAGGTTAACGAGTATGCCAATGACGGCAACCGTGTGTTGCTGGTTGCGCGGTCTACAGCTCCCCTCAGTCCGCGAAGCGGACTGAGGGACGCAGTTGAGGGAGCCAATGTCTCGGACGACCCGCAACTGGATGTGCAGGCTGAGCCGGTGGCGTTGGTGTTGTGCTCTGAGAAGATTCGCGAGGACGCCGAGCGGACGCTCGCTTGGTTCCGTGAGCAGGGTGTGCGCTGTCGTGTGATTTCCGGTGACAATCCAGTGACCGTGGGTGCCATCGCCCGCAGAGTGAAACTGACAGGCGACCATGAGCCGGTGGCGATGGACGCGCGCGAACTGCCCGAGGACGTGAACGAACTGGCCCGCGTGCTCGAAAACGTCGATGTGCTCGGCCGCGTGCTGCCTGACCAGAAGAAGGCCATCGTGCAGGCGTTGCACACGCAGAACCACGTGGTTGCCATGACCGGCGACGGCGTCAACGACGCGCTCGCCATCAAGGAGGCGGACCTCGGCATCGCCATGGGCAATGCGGCGCCCGCCACCAAGGCCGTGGCCCAGGTGGTGCTGGTGGATTCGAAGTTCTCGCACCTGCCGGACGTCGTGGCGCGGGGCCGTCAGGTCATGGCCAATATGGAGCGCGTGGCCAGCCTGTTCCTCGTCAAAACCGTGTACTCCGCGCTGATCTCGCTCGGCGTAGTGATGACGCAAATCCCATACCCATACCTGCCGCGCCATATCACGTATATCGGCGCTCTCACCATCGGCATGCCCGCGTTCATCCTGGCGCTCGCGCCGAACACGCGCCGCTACATGCCGGGGTTCCTCAAGCGTGTGGTCGCGTTCGCGTTGCCGGGAGGCATCGCCACCGCGCTGTCGGTGCTGCTGGCCGCTTGGGTGCTGCCGCCGGTCATGGGCTGGAACGTGACCGGCGATGCCGCGGACCTGTCCGCCCTGCGCGCCACCAGCGCCATCATCCTGTTCGCGATGGGCGTGTTCGTGCTGGCCCGCGTGGCCAGACCACTCAACGGTTGGCGTGGCGTGCTGGTGGCGGTGTTCGCGGCGGCGGGCGTGATCGGCGCGTTCGTCCCGTTCGTGGCGAACTTCTTCGCTCTGATTCTGCCGACCGGCGCCACGATGGTGGCCACGCTGATCGCGTTGGCCGGTTCCGCGCTGATCTTCGCGCTGTGCCTGTGGCTGGCGCCGCTCGTGCGCGGACTGACGGGCAAGCTCTCGCGTCGGCATTGAGACGGCGGCGCGATTGTCTCATACTTCAAGCCGACACGCCAGAGCCTCGGTAACGTGCCCGTACCATGTGTAGCGGATAATCAGCGGCATCATAAGCCGATTCATGATTTCGGAGGAAGCATGTCCTTACGCGACGACCAGCTGGCTACCCTCAAGGCAGCCGGCAAGGACTTCGATTACTACAACATCGCCAATCTCGACGGCATCGATCATCTGCCGTACTCGCTGAAGGTACTGGTCGAGAATCTGGTGCGCAACATCGACGGTGCCAACATCACCGACGAGCACGTCAAGACCCTGCTCGACTGGGATCCGAACGCCGAACCCAGCCACGAAATCCAGTTCACGCCGTCCCGCGTGATCATGCAGGACTTCACCGGCGTGCCCTGCATCGTGGACCTCGCCACCATGCGTGACGCGGTCAAGGACCTCGGCGGCGACCCGGAGGTCATCAACCCGCAGGTCCAGTCCGATATGGTCATCGACCACTCCGTGCAGATCGACAAGTACGGCATCGCCGACGCGGTCCAGCAAAACATGGACATCGAGTACCAGCGCAACGGCGAACGCTACCAGTTCCTGCGCTGGGGTCAGCAGGCATTCAAGAACTTCCGCGTGGTGCCGCCGGGAACCGGCATTATCCACCAGGTCAACATCGAATACTTGGCCAAGGTGGTCATGAGCAAGGCCGAGGCCAACGGCAACACGCTCGCCTACCTCGACTCCTGCGTGGGCACCGACTCGCACACCACCACCGAAAACGGTCTGGGCGTGCTCGGCTGGGGCGTCGGCGGCATTGAAGCCGAGGCCGCCATGCTCGGCCAGCCGATCTCCATGCTCGTGCCGCGCGTGGTCGGCTTCAAGCTCACCGGCTCCATCCCGGAGGGCGTTACCGCCACCGATGTGGTCCTGACCATCACCGACATGCTCCGCAAGCACGGCGTGGTCGGTAAGTTCGTGGAATTCTACGGCGAAGGCATCGCCTCCGTGCCGCTGGCCAACCGCGCCACCATCGGCAACATGGGCCCCGAGTTCGGCTCCACCTGCGGCATCTTCCCGATTGACAATGTCACGCTCGACTACCTGCGCCTGACCGGCCGCTCCGAAGAGCAGGTCGCCCTGGTCGAAGCCTACGCCAAGGCCAACAAGCTGTGGGGCGACGCTTCCGACCCGGATTACGTGGAACCGCAGTACTCCGAATACGAGGAACTCGACCTCGGTACCGTGGTGCCGTCCATCGCTGGCCCGAAGCGCCCGCAGGACCGCATTCTGCTGTCCGAAGCCAAGAGCATGTTCGAGAAGACCGCCCCCGCCTACGAGACCGAGAAGACCGTCAAGGATCCGGTGGCCGTGTCCACCGACTTCCGTGGCGATTTCGACATCGAAAACGGCGACGTGGCCATCGCCTCGATCACCTCATGCACCAACACCTCCAACCCGTCCGTGATGATCGCCGCCGGCCTGATCGCCCGCAACGCACATGCCAAGGGCCTTAAGCCCAAGCCCTGGGTCAAGACCTCGCTGGCTCCCGGCTCGCAGGTCGTGGCCGACTACCTCAAGGCCGCGGGGCTGCAGGACGACCTCGATGCACTCGGCTACCAGCTCGTCGGCTTCGGCTGCGCCACCTGCATCGGCAACTCCGGCCCGCTGCTGCCCGAGATTTCCGAGGCGATCAACGCCAACGACCTGACCGTCACCGCCGTGCTTTCCGGCAACCGCAACTTCGAAGGCCGCATCAGCCCGGACGTCAAGATGAACTACCTGGCCTCCCCGCCGCTGGTCATCGCCTACGCGCTCGCCGGCACGATGGACTTCGACTTCGAGACCCAGCCGCTCGGCACCGACGCGGACGGCAACGACGTGTACTTGAAGGACATCTGGCCCACCAATGACGAGGTGGCCGCCATGGTCGACGGCAGCGTGAGCCGCGAGATGTTCCTCAAGGACTACGCCTCCGTGTTCGACGGCGACCACCGCTGGAAGGGCCTCGACGTGCCGGAAGGCGAGCTGTTCGCGTGGAACGACAAGTCCACCTACGTGCGCAAGCAGACCTTCTTCGACGGCATGAAGGCCACGCCGGCCCCGGTCGCCGACATCCACGGCGCCCGCGTGCTGGCCCTCCTGGGCGACTCGGTCACCACCGACCACATCTCCCCGGCAGGCGCGTTCAAGGCCTCCAGCCCGGCCGGCAAGTACCTGACCGAGCGCGGCGTGGAGCCGAAGAACTTCAACTCCTACGGTTCTCGCCGAGGCAACCACGAGATCATGGTGCGTGGTACGTTCGGCAACATCCGCCTTCGCAACCAGCTGCTCGCCTCCGTGGGCGAGGAGGTGACGCCCGGCGGCTTCACCTACGACTTCCTCGCCAAGAAGCCGACCACGATCTTCGAAGCCTCCCGCGACTACATCGACAACAAGGTGCCGCTCGTGGTGCTCGCCGGCAAGGAATACGGCACCGGCTCCTCGCGCGACTGGGCCGCCAAGGGCACGGTGATGCTCGGCGTCAAGGCCGTGATCACCGAAAGCTTCGAGCGCATCCATCGCTCCAACCTGATCGGCATGGGCGTGCTGCCGCTGCAGTTCCCGGCAGGCGAATCCTATGAGTCCCTGGGCCTCAACGGCACCGAGACCTACGATATCGCCGGCGTCGAGAAGCTCAACGAGGGCGTGACCCCCAAGACGGTCCACGTCACCGCCACCCACGAGGACGGCTCCAAGACCGAGTTCGACGCGGTGGTCCGCATCGACACGCCCGGTGAGGCCGACTACTACCGTAACGGCGGCATCCTCCAGTACGTGCTGCGCAACCTCATGAAGTGACTTATTCTGGCTCCCCTCTCTGAGGGGAGCTGTCAGCGAAGCTGACTGAGGGGGAGTATAGGCCGGTATCCACCAACGGATGCCGGCCTTTTTCATGCACGTCAGTATGCTATACTGTATAGCATCTTTGGAATGGAGGTTGCCATGACCATGGTCCAAATGAACGTTCGCATTGATGCGAAACTGAAGAACGAGGTCGAAGAAGTCCTCAAGGGCAAAGGCGTATCGGTGAGTGACGTAATCCGGTCGCTGTGGTTGTACATCGCCGACCGCAAGGAAGTGCCGGCATTGGAAACGACCGCCGAAGAGCAGGCCCGCGAGGCGGAAAAGCAGCGCAAGCTGAAACTGATTCGAGAAGGTGCCGGATACGTGCACAAGGAACTGGTCAAGGCCGGACTGATCTCAGAAGACACCGACCTCATGGAAGGCCTTACCTACAAGCAGTTCTGCGATGAGATAGCTGACGAACGGCTGAAGGAATACAGGCATCAGTCGGACTATGCGCGTTATTTGGAGAAGGAGCGGAGTCTGTCATGAGGCAGTCAAAGCAGGTGTCGATCTTGTGCGACACCAATATCCTTATTTATTACATGCTCTGTACGCCTCGGTTCATCAAGGATGTCATGAAACTGTTCGAGCGATGCGTCGAGCGGGAGGTAAAGCTGTCCTGTGCGTCACTGTCGCTGAAGGACGTGTTCTACATCACCCCGGAACGATTCAAAGAACGATTCATGAATGACGAATCCATGGTCGTTGCGACCACCGCCAAGCTGATATTGCCGGAGGTGGCATGGTCGGGAATCAGCAAACTCAAGGAGCTCATGACAATCGTGCCGATTGGCGCGGAGGAATGTGAATTGGCGCAGTCGTTGCGGCACGCGCATAACGATTTCGAGGATGACCTTATTATCGCCGCCGCACAACAATCCGGGGCCACCTATGTGGTGACGTATGACAAAAAACTAGCCAAGCATTTTCCCGAATATTGCAAAACGCCGGCTGAAATCGTGGCGGCGCTGGCATAGACAAGCGTGTGGCTCCCCTCACGGAGGGGAGCCACCAATGATGTGCCGGCTACTGCGCCTGCAGACGGAACTGCTTCCAGATGTCACTGAGCTTCTGGCCGTTACGCGTGCGCTTCCACACGTCCAGACCGCCGCCGCGACGTCCTCCGGCGGCGGCACGGGCCGCGGCGGTCGGAGTCGGATATTCGGAGCCGTCATCCAGACGGAGACGACCGTTTTCGGTGACCGTGGCAAACCAGCGCTCGCCCTTGCGCGGCCGCTCCCACACCAGACGTTCGCCCGGCACCAGAAGACCCGCGTCAATCACCTGCCGGATCGTGACGCGCCGCGAACTATGAGACGGCCGTGGAGAAGTCTTCGACAACTCATCGACATTCTGCTTGGTCAGATCGCGGGCGTCCTTGTCATACCGGATGCCCCAGTATTCCACGATGAGTCGGACCGCCTCTTCCTGCCGCGCTTCCAACAGGGCAGGTGTGCAGTCAGCGAAATCCTTCAACTGATTGGTCAGCGGGAAACGACGCGAATCCGCGCGCAACAGCATGCGGTCGCGACGTGCCGGATATTCACTCAACCTGTCCAACTGATCCTCAGGGCCCTGCACCAGCGCCATATTGCCGAGTCGGTACATCCAGAAATCATGCTGATCCTGCGGCCAGTCCGCAAACGATTTCGACCGTTCGATATCCAACGGCATAATCGGCAGCGCACTGAACCGGCGTGGTCGATCCAACTGCATGCCGGCCTTCTGCTCGTTGGCGCGAATCAGCAGCAGACGGACCAAATCGCCGTCACCCTGCATCTCGCCATGCAAACGGACCAATGCGCCTTCACGGTCGCCGTCCGAGACATGCAACCCGTTCACGCGCTGGACCAGATAGCCCTTGTCAAGATCACGGATGGCGGCGTTCGCATAACCGCGACGCTCCAACGCTCCAATGCGATTCAGCGTGCGGATGCCGGTCACCTGTTCCAATGCGGTCAGAATTTCCAGCAGCCGACGCTCGTCATGGGCACCCAACGATTCCAGCGTGGCCGTGGTTCTGGCGATACGCGAGGCACGAACCACAAACGGCGACAAATCGGCGTCGCCCAGCCCGCGATACGAATTGACCAACGCCCACATGGCCACGGGCTTCCATTCGTGGCTGCGGTAATCATCCAATCCCTCAAGCCGGCTACGCACCTCGGCGGGCAGTACGGTATCGCTGGGGCGCGCGATGATCCGCCACGCCATCGCGTAGGGTGCCAGCACCTGGTTGATGAACGTGGGCACCGTGCCTTTGTCGATGTACGGTTGCAGCACGTCGGCCAGGAAATCCTCGATGAGCTTGTCGGTGGCCGGCTTGTGCGTGAGCACGAGATGCAGATAGGCGAAGAATTCCTCACAGTCATGCGGATCGTCGCCAATCGGGTCAATGATGTCATCCCAACGGGCGGCGTACACGTCAAGTTCGGCGGTCGACAGGCCGGCCGTGGCGCGCGCCTTGAACACGTCGGACGAGGTGAGCGGCAGGCCGCGCATGTTCATCACGTCGAAGATGCGATGCGCGCCGTCGAGATCGTCGGTGGTCACGATGACCAGCGTCACCTCGTTGACCAGATACTGCGCGAATTGCTGGCGTCCGGCATCCGACCAATTGGAAATCTCGTCGTACGTCTTACGGATGTTGGCTACGATATTGCGTTGCGCTGCGGTCGCTAGATCATCGTCGTTCATATCGAACACGGATTCGAGATTGTCTTCCTGCACGTGTTCGCGGAAGAACGCTGCGTCGCGCTCGCGCAACGTGAGGCGAGGCTCGGTGACGATGCCGCGCAGCTTGTCGCCGGGCTCCACCAGCAGCGCATCGAGTTGGCGCATGAGGTCCGGATCGCGCTCCAGATCGCGCAACACGGCGATGATGATCGACAGGGATACCAGCCGCTGCTGCCCGTCGATTACGTCGTAACGGTTATCGCCCTCGCGCACCAGAATTAGCGAGCCGAGGAAGTACGGAGTACCGGGCGACTTGCAGGCGTCATCCAAGTCGCTTACCAGTTGCAGGATGTTCTCGGTCTTCCAGATGTAGGCCCGCTGGAATGAGGGGATCGTGAACCGGAAATCCGGGGTGAACACTTTCCCGAGTGGTAGTTCCTTCGCACTGATTGCCATGTCAGCCCCTTCGTCGCCGGCCTGTGGACGGTATGCCGGCATACCAACTTGTGCTCAAGCCTACCAGTGTTTGCCCGACGGCGGGCACATCACGCCGGCTCGGGCACCGACCCCTCATACAAGTAGAACGAAGACGGGTTTTCTCCCGGCACGGATGCGGGCAGTGACTGCTCGCACACCTGCGTCAGGCCGCGATGCACATAGAACCCGACATCGCATGTGGTGTCCGTGAACAGGAAGTAGTCGCGCACGCCGGCCAGGCGGAACGCATCCATCAGCGTCTCGAACATGCGCCGGCCCAGCCCGTGGCCGCGCGCCGCCGGGTCAAGTACGAACAGCACCACTTCCGCCGCATAGTCATGCCCGGCGCTCGCGGCCTGGGCGCGCAGCCGTTTGTCGATGCCGAGAATGCCCAGAATCTCGCCGGCGGCCTTGATTCCGCCCTTCGCGAACACGAGCCGCGCCAGCGCGTTCCACGAGTTGATCCGATGCGAGTTGAGCGGGCTCCGATGGTCCAGCGCATCGACGCGCCCCACGATCAGGGCGACCGGCTGGCCGTCCAGTTCGGCGACGAACGCGTTGGTGGTGCGCGCCAGACAGTTCTCCCAGTCCGCTTTGGCCGCCAGCAGACCGGTCCGCTCATCGAATTCGGCATACCAGGTGCGGCGCACCAGGTCGATCAGCGCCGGATAGTCATCCCTACGTAATGTTCGAATAATCGCTTCACTCATATTCCCATTATGACTGATACGGCTCAACAACCGGACGACTTACAGCCGCGCCGGCAGATCGGCCCGCTCCACCAGCCGCGCCATCTGCACGCGGCCCATGTCGAGCTTGTTCGCCGCGGAAGAAAGATGCGCCTTCGCCGTACGCTCCGAAATGAACATGCGGGAGGCGATTTCGGCGTTCGTATAGCCCTCGGCCGCCAGCATCACGGCCTCGCGCTCGCGGTCGGGCAGCGCGTCGAGCAGGGCGCGCGCCTCATCGCGGCGCGAACGCGGCCGCGTGACGCTCAGATCGTCGATCAGCTGTTTCTGACTGGCCGTGTTGAACTGCGGCGCGCCCTCGCATACCCCGATGATGCGGCGGATGATATCGTCCGCCGCATCGGTTTTCGACACGAACCCCTCGGCGCCCGCCTCCACCGCGCGTTCCACGGTGCCGGACGGACTCAACGAGGTCAGGATCAGCACGTGCGGCGCGGGGGAGAGCGAGCGCAGCAGACGGGTCGCCTCGATGCCGTCCACGCCGGGCATGGCGATGTCCATCAGCACCACATCCGGCTTTTCCTCGGCAGCCCGCCTCACGCAGGTCTCGCCATCGGTGGACGTGGAGACGACTTCGATGCGCCCGTGGGAATAATCGTTGAGGATCAGGCTCATCGCCTGGCAGATCATCGGATCGTCATCGATGACGCTGACCCGGATCGGCTTGGGCTCTAAGCCGGTGCCGCTTCCGGTCAGACCGCCGCGTTCGGGCTTTCCACCAGACACACTATTCCCGTTCTTCTCACTCACGCTAGCCATCTTAGCTGCGCCAAGGCAGTTGCACGTCGACATGGAACAGGTGCCGATCGTCCATCCCATACCGGCATTGCCCGTTGACCGAGTGCACGCGCGCTGCCAAACCAGGCAGTCCGGCCCCATGGGCCCGCTGCGTCTCGGTCGCATCCGTGGCGATCGGATTGCTGATATGGATATGTACGCCCGCCTGCGGCGTGGCGGAGACCTCCAACGACACCGGCGCTCCGGGCGCGTGCCGCCGCGCGTTCGTCAATCCCTCCTGGATCGCGCGGTAGGCCACCTTGCCGATTGACTCATCCATCACGCTCAGCTGCTGGATATCGATCCAGGTGTTGAGCGACGTGCCCGAGTTGCGCGTGTCCGCAATCAGCGCATCCAGCGATTCGCGGGTCAGCGACGTGTCGTCGGACGGGGCGAGCTGCTCCCATGCCTGGTGCGGGTTGCGCAGCATGTCGATGATCGAGTGGGCCTCGTCCAATGCCCCGGCCGACTGCCGACGGATGTCCTCGGCCTTATCCGCCAACGATTGCGCTTCGGGGGAGTCGCCGAGCTTGGCCGCCTCCGCCTTGAGCGCGCTGGCGTTCAGGGCCATCAGGGACAGGGAATGCGCGAGGGTGTCGTGCGCTTCGGCTGCGATGGCGTCGGCGAGCTGCTGGTTGGTCAGGTCGGTCTGCAGGGTCGCGGCATGCGTGGTGGCCGCGCTGGCCACCGCATTCGCCGTGCGCAGGCGGGCGCGCGAACGGATATGCAGGCCGATGAGCGTAGCGATGGTCACGAACACCAGTGAGGCCACCGTGGCGGTGATGATGACGGTCGGCTCCTCCACCAGCATCACCATCGGGGAGCCTGAATCGCCGCCGGTATGCGGTTGAGCGAAAATCAGATGCCAAATCGAGGCTTTGGGCTGTTGCAGGGCGTCGCGGAGCTGGGAGATGAGCGTCACGATGGTGCCGCCAACCGTGGCGCGGATGGTCGTGTTCCGGTTTGAACGACGGGCGAGCAATGAGGTCATCGCCATCAGTGCGATGAGCGAGTCATACGGGAACACGACCACCAGCGCGCAGGCGATCCAGAACGTCGCCTCCGGGTATTCGCTGCGGGCCAAGAGCAGGAACCCTGCCGGGAATGCCAGCAAGGTGCAGAGGACCATCAGCGTGTATCCTGCGGAATCCTGCGCAAAATTCTGGGCGAAGAACGAGGTTTGCGCCATGCACATGAAACTGGCCAATGGCACCATAACGACCGAACACCATACGCGCGTAGTCACGGGCACCTCGTCCGTATCCGGTGTAGGAACCGGGGACCCCGTGCCGGGCATAGGGCGAGCGTCAGGCCGTGAGCCGGGTCGGAAACCGGGGTATGGCCCGGCGGCGCGTTGTGGGTTCGTCATGCTTTCCACTGTATGACCTGCATCCGGCCCCCGCCACTGGACATGCGGGCACCGTTATCACCTCCGTATTGCCCGAACAGGCAACGAACAATGACCGTTCGTCCACTAACGTCGCTGTTTCGCGGCCGGTAGCGTCGTGCTCACATCCCTATTTCGGGGAAGATACGAGAAGGAGCACATCATGTCCAACCACAACATCGCCCCGCAGCCGGTTCCCTCATCCCCACAGCAGTACCAGCCACAACAGCCTCAGCCTCAGCCGCCGCAACCGCAACATCTGCATACCACCATCTGCGGCATCGCGGCCGTGGTGTTTGGCGCGTTGGGTTTGGTGCTGAGTTTTATTCCCATCGTCAACAATATCGCCGCAATCCTTGGCTTCATCGGCGTCATACTGGCGATTATCGCCATAGTGGGCACCTTCCGGGGCAAGAAACGCGGCAAGGTGCTGTCCATTGTGGCGGCGGTGCTGTCGGTGTTGGCCATTGTGATCACGCTGGCCATGCAGTCCGCTGCCAGCAAGGCCATTGACGATTCCATTAAGGAGTCCAAGGGCATCGACACGTCACAATCCTCATCATCAAAGTCCGCGGGCAAATCGTCTGATGCCTCCAAGAGCAAGGCATCCGAGCAGAAAGCGCAGGGCGAGCAGGATTTGGAAGGTGATATCGAAGGTGCCCACGTGAAAATAGTCTCCGCCGTGAAAAGCGTCAACGACTATAACGGCAAGCCCACCGCTCTGGTGACTTATGAATGGACGAACAACACGTCCAAGAACAACTCGTTCGCCACTTTGGCTCACCCGAACGTGTTCCAGAACGGCACCGAACTGGAGACGGCAGTATACTTCGATCAGCCTGAAGGCTATGACGCGAATTCGTATTTGGCCCAAGCACAGCCCGGGACCGCGGCAACGGTGACGCTGGGCTATGTGCTGCAAGACGATTCGCCGATTACGGTGGATGTCACTGCGTTCCTATCAACGGATCAAGACACCAAGGTGACGCATACCTTCACGTTGCAGTGAATCGCGCGGCGGTCCAAGCTGCGATCGAATGTCAATCGAATCTCAAGTGCATGCCACGCGCATGGTGGAAACGCCCGTTACGCTTTGAGATGAGCAGAACGAGCCGATCGATCATATTCATGGAATGTTCAGCTTTGTTCCTCTAAGATTGGTACTGGAACAAACGCTAAAGGAGCGATTATGACATTCGGTCAGCAGCCCCAGAACAACGGGCAATACAACCCGCAATACAACACGCCTGATTACAACGCCGCCCAACAGTCTGGATATGGCCAGCAATACGCACAGTCCGGTTACGGCCAGAACTACTATGCCCAGCCGCAGGGCGCTCCCACCTACCAATACGTGCCGCAGGGTACTGGTGCCGGTGCGGGTGCGGCCACCATCAACACGACGATGACCTACAACTATGAGGAAGCCCGCCGAGTCTCAGTGACCAAGGTGTACGGCGAGATGACCATCGGCATCCTCGTCACCGCCGTGGTCGCCGTGCTCGGCCAGATCACTGGAGCCTACTACAGCTTCCTCATGGCCACCGGCATGGTGGGCCTCATCGGCCTGTGCGTGGTGCAGATTGCCCTGGCCGTGGTGCTCGGCATGCGCGTCACCAAGATGAAGTCGGCCACCGCGCGCGTCATGTTCTATGTGTACGCCGCATTGATGGGCTTCACCTTGAGCTCGATCTTCATGGTCTACGACCTCGGCTCGATCGGCGTGGCACTCGGTGTCACCGCCGCGTTCTTCTTTGCGCTGACCATGTTCGGCATGACTACCAAGTTCGACATGCTCAAGGCCGGCCCGATCCTGATGATCGGCCTGATTGTGCTCATCATCTCGCAGATCGTGCTCGCCTTCGTGCAGGTCGACGGCATGACCAAGATCGTCTGCGCCATCGGCCTGATCCTGTTCGCCGGCATGGCCATCTACGACGCGCAGTCCACGCGCGCGCTGCTGACCGAATACGAGGCCCAGGGCCCGGAAATGGTCAAGAAGATCTCCATCCTGTGCGCCCTGAACCTGTACCTCGACTTCGTGAACATGTTCCTGTACATCCTGCAGCTGCTCGGCAACAGGGACTAGCCTCGACAGCCGATTGGCGAGCGGCATGTAGCCTGCCCGTCAAACGTCACAGCCCGACCACATTGTGGCCGGGCTTTTTCATGTCTGTCACATTCGCACGTTAGGCTGGCTCCCCGTGAAAAGACAAGAACTCGTAGGCATGCTGAGCCTGTTGTTGACCGCGCTGATCTGGGGTTTTGCGTTCGTGGCGCAGGTCCAGGGCATGGATTCGATGTCGCCGATGTTCTTCAACGCCGCGCGCTTCACGCTGGGAGCACTGTCTTTGGTGCCGATTCTGCTGTGGATGCGTGGCCGGGGGAGCGCGGATAAGGGCGATACAGCCGGGGCCGATGTCGTTGGGACCGAGGCATCCGTGGCCGTCTCCACAGATGCCGCATCGAACGGTGCATCCGACGTCGTTACCATCACCGGTGCCAAGCTGAATGCGAACAAGCCCGATTCGGCCGTGGCGCGATTGCTCGCCAACCCGGTGGTCATTTCCGTGATCTGCGGCATCGTGCTGTTCACCGCCAGCACCCTGCAGCAGTATGGCATTCTGTACGGCAAATCGGCCGGCCGTGCGGGATTCCTGACCGCCATGTACATCGTGATGGTGCCGTTGCTGGCCTTCGTGTTCCTGCGCCGGCGCATCGGCATGCTGGTGTTCGTGGCCGTGGCGCTGTCCATCGCCGGCTTCTATCTGCTGTGCATCACCGATGGTTTCGGTTCGATCGGCCTGGCGGATATCCTGCTCGTGTTCACGGCCGTGCTGTTCGCCGTGCATATTCTGGTGATCGATACTTTGGGCGGCACCGTGGACGCCATCAAGCTTTCATTCGGCCAGTTCTGCACCACCGCCGTGCTGAGCTGGGCGGGTTCGCTGATCGAAGGCTCGGTCGACTGGGCCGGCGCTGCTCATTCCTGGATTCCGATTCTGTACGCCGGCATCGGCTCGGTGGGCATCGCGTACACCTTGCAGGTGGTCGGCCAGCAATGGGTGCCACCGACGCGAGCCAGCCTGCTGATGAGCCTCGAATCGTTCTTCTCGGCGGTAGGCGGTGCGTTGCTTCTCGGTGAAGTGATGACCCCGCGCGGCTACCTCGGCTGCGCCCTCATCTTCCTCGGCACCCTACTGGCCCAAGCGCCGGCCAGGCTGCCGAAGTGGCCGCAACGGTGAATGAATCGGCCGCAGGCCGATTCCATAGCACCTCAGTCCGAGGTCTTAGGCGCTTCACCCACTTGCGGCGCGCCGTTGATGTCGCGGTGGATGTTCTGCATTTGCACTTCGACGTTCTGCAGCGAACGGGCGCAGTCGAGCAGTGTCTGTGAATGCTCGCTGAGCTTGTTGTCCGGCAAATCGGTCTTGTAGCGCAGCGCATGCTCTAGCGACGCCCAATAATCCATGGCGATGGTACGGAACTGCACCTCCACCGGCGTGTAATGCGCGCCCGAGGAGAGAAACACGGGCACCGCGTAGATTACGTGCAATGAACGATACCCGTTCTGTTTCGGGTTCTTGATGTAGTCCTTGACGCGTAGCACCTGAATATCGGACTGCGACGACAGATAGTTGGACACGGAATACACGTCGTCGCGGTAATTACAGATCACGCGGATGCCGGCCACATCGAACAGATTGTCCTTAATCGAATTGACACTGATTGGCAGATTCTTGCGCTCCAGCTTGCCAATGATCGAACTCACCGACTTCAGACGGCGTTCCATATGATGTATAGGGTCATGGCTGAACCGCACCTGGAACTCGTCGTCGAGAATCTCCAGCTTGGTGCTGATCTCGTACATCGCGCCTTCATACACCTGCATGAGGTCAACGAATTTAACGACCTGTTCGGGAGTGAAGGTGCCTCCCGGAAGATCCAACGCTTTGAGACGGGCTTGCAGATCGGAGGTTTTGAGTCGGCTATGTCGGTCAAGTATCACGTCCACCAATATACTCGGTGGATTCCAGCCAATCTGGATGTTAACGGGGAATCTTTCCAAGAACCCATATTTAAGATCGTGACAACCAATGGCATACGTGACCGGAGCATGACGAACCCCGCCGATAGAATCGGTCGTTATGAATGAAGACATGATGACTGAGGCGGAGCGTGCCTCGATTGCAGCCGATGGAACCGATAGCTTGCTGGGGGAGCGTGGAAAGGGCGTATTCCATATCCACACGCTCGGCTGCCAGATGAACGTGCACGATTCCGAGCGCATCGCCGGCGTGCTGGAGGCCAATGGCTACGTGCCTGCAACCGAGGACCAGATCAATGACAATGACCTCGATCTGCTGGTGCTCAATACCTGTGCGGTACGCGAGAACGCAGCCGAACGCATGTATGGCACCATCGGCCGATTCAATCGCGTCAAACTGGTTCGGCCGAACCTGCAGATCGCCGTTGGCGGCTGCATGGCCCAGCTTGACCGCAAGAAGATCGCGGATACTGCGCCATGGGTTTCCGCGGTGTTCGGTACCAAGAACATCGAAGATCTGCCCAAGCTATTGGATCAGAATCGTGCGACCGGCAAGGCGCAGGTCCAGGTCACTGAACAATTGCGGCAGTTCCCGAGCCAGCTTCCCGCCGCCCGCGCCTCCCGCATCAGCTCGTGGGTGGCGATTTCCGTGGGCTGCAATAACACCTGCACGTTCTGTATTGTGCCCACCACGCGAGGCAAGGAAAAGGACCGCCGCCCCGGTGACATTCTTGATGAGATTCGCCAATGTGTGGCCGATGGTGCCAAGGAGGTTACGCTTCTCGGCCAGAACGTGAACTCGTTTGGTTATGGTGTTGGCGATCGATACGCTTTCAGCAAGCTGTTGCGCGCCTGCGGAACCATCGACGGTCTCGAACGTGTGCGCTTCACTTCGCCGCACCCGGCCGCCTTCACCGATGATGTGATTGCAGCCATGGCCGAAACGCCGAATATCATGCATCAACTGCACTTCCCGCTGCAGTCCGGTTCCGACCGCATCCTGCGCGCGATGCGCCGCTCCTACAGGTCCGCCAAGTTCCTCGATATCCTCGGTCGTATCCGCGAGGCCATGCCCGACGCCCAAATTTCCACCGATATCATCGTTGGATTCCCCGGCGAAACCGAGGAGGACTTCCAGCAGACCATGGACGTGGTGCGCCAGGCGCGCTTCTCCTCGGCGTTCACGTTCATCTACTCGCCACGCCCCGGCACGCCGGCCGCCGCAATGGAACAGATTCCGCGCGACGTGGTGCAGGACCGGTTCGACCGACTGGTGGCGTTGCAGGAGCAGATCACCGAAGAGAACCTCGCCACATTCGAGGGCCGCGACGTCGAAGTGATGATCACCGGCAAACTCGGCAAGAAGGACACCGACACCCACCGTGTCACCGGCCGCGAGAAAACTGGCGTGCTGGTGCACATCGGCGTGCCTGAAGGCGAACCGGTACCTGAAATCGGCGATTTCGTCACGGTCACCGTCACACACGCCGGCCGCCATAATCTGCTTGCCGACCCCGATGTGGCCGCTGGACAGACCTATTCCGTGCGACACTGAGGGGGCGTATATGACGCAGCGAGTCGTCTCCATCGTCGGTCCTACCGCGTCTGGCAAGACGGGGTTGGGCGTCGCCATCGCCCGGCGTCTTGCCGAAGTGGGGGAGCGGGCCGAAATCGTGAACGCGGACGCCTACCAGATGTACCGTGGCATGGATATCGGCACCGCCAAACCCACCGCCGAAGAACAGGCGGCCGTGCCGCATCATCTCATCGACATCATCGACCCCGAAGACACGATGAGCGTGGCCCGATTCCAGCAGCTTGCGCGCGAGACCATCGCCGACCTGCAATCACGTGGCATCCGGCCGATTCTCGTCGGCGGCTCCGGCTTGTACGCCAGAGCGGCCATCGATGACATCACCTTTCCCGGCACCGATCCCGACGTGCGCACACGTCTTGAGGAACGCGAGAAAACCGAGGGTGCCGGTGCTTTGTTCGACGAGCTGCGGGCCAAAGACCCCGAGGCCGCCGCGCGCATGGACCCGCGCAATCCACGCCGCACCATCCGTGCGCTGGAAGTCATCGAGCTTACCGGTAAACCGTATTCGGCCAGTCTGCCGCGCTACCGGTACGTGATTCCGTCCGTGCAGATCGGACTCGACCTGGACCGCCCGGATTTGGACCATCGCATCGATTTGCGCACCAAGCAGATGTATGACGATGGGTTCATCGAAGAAGTCGAACGGCTGCGCCCGCATCTGGGTGCCACCGCCGTACGCGCGCTCGGCTATCAGCAGATCATCGACCTGCTGGACGGCATCTGGGATGTGAACGACGCCTTCGCGGACATCGCACAGAAAACCAAGCGACTCGCCCGCAAACAGATGGGATGGTTCGGCCGTGACCCGCGCATCCACTGGCTGCAGGCCCTGAACCCGAAACTGGTCGACAACGCGATGGCCATTATCGCGCACGCCGACGCCGGCGACTACGACTCGATCGACGCCCGAGCCGACGAATACACCCAGCATCATCTGGGGGATATCACGGCGTAGTAATCAGCCAAAGGCCGATGCAATCACCCGCAATCAGTGTGCAGGCCCCTGATTCCAGCCGGCGATCAAGAACACGCGCGTCGGATTCGCCGGGCGTAGTATCGCGTCGAACATCGTCTCCAGTGCAGACGTGTCGCCCCGATATGCCGAGTGCTTGGCGGAGCGATACTCTTCGCGCGCCACTGAGCCCCAGTCGAGATCCCAGCCGGCGTCATGCGCCAAGCGTGAACCGAATATACGCAGCACCATCGCATTGCCGCCACGGAACGGATGCAGATAACCGAGCTCATCATAAATAGAAGCAAACGCGTGAACGAACACGTCGCGATCCAACGCATGCAGGTTGCGCTTGTCCGCCAACTCCATCGCGATGTTGTGCGCGCCGGTCTCAATGAGCCCAGCCGGGAAGAACGCCTCCGGATTCGCGGCCCGAGCCCGGTCGTTCGTCACCTCGCGTGTGGTGTTTGAGGTACGCAACTTGCCCGCATCCTCGAACACGCCTTCGAACAGCCCCTTATGAATGGCGGTCAACTCGTCCAAGTCGCCAGACGGATTCCACCGACGTTCCGCCAACAATACGGTACGTGCGAACACCGCATCCGCGCGATCCGTGGCATGATCATCCAGACTGCCGGCAGCCAGACGATCCTTTCCGGCAGGGTCGGCGGCGGCGCGCAGACGCATGGCGGTCTGCTCGTCCGCCACGTCGATGAGATGGGTCACGGGCTCCAAGCCACGTTCGTAGGCAACCGCGGCGCGCATCGTTGCCTCGCCCGGCGTCATCGCTTCCAGTGCGCAGTTCTTGAGTGCAAATGCGACTGCGCTCGCACGCTCTGCGGGTGTCATGCAACCCATGATAAGGCATATTCGCGCTCCAGCGGGGAATCGACTCGGACGAACCTCGACGAACCGCGGCGAATCGGCTGTCGGGATTCGTCAATCGACCATATCGTCACGGTGTCGTCACCAACCATGCACCCCCGTACTAGTAGAATCAGACCCGATATGGCACGAACAGCATCCTCCAACAGCACCAAACCCCGTAAATCCAAAGACAACGGGTCTACCCATGATGGCGAAACCAAGGTCCAGCCCGAGCTTGACCTCGAACCTGAGCCGTTGTGGAAGAAGATCCTGCTCGCGATTCCGCGCGCGTTCGGCTCCGGCGTACGCGCCGTCACCGGCGTCGGCGAATACGACCCAGCCTACCGTCGTGACGGTTTGTGCTTCCTGCTGCTCGTGCTCGCCGTACTGTTCTGCGCGTCCGAATGGTTCCGTGTCAGCGGTCCATTCGGCCAGCTGCTTCACGCCATCGCGGCCGGTGTGCTTGGTCTGATGAGCGTCGTGCTGCCGGTGTTGCTCGCCGCCGTGGCCTTCCGACTCATGCGCAATTCCGGTAAAGGGTCCAATAACCCGCGTGTGGTCACCGGTTGGGTGCTGCTCATGTGGTCGATTTGTTCGATCATCGACGTGGCGATCGCCGCCGACCACACCGGATTCGACATCACGATTCTGCAATCCGCCGGCGGCCTGTTCGGCTTCTTCCTCGGCTCACCGCTCGCCTGGGGCCTTTCCAACGTGTTCGCCATCATCATTTTCGTGGTCGTCGGCCTGTTCTCCTTGCTGATGATTACCGGCACCCACGTCACCGATTTGCCGGAGGATGCGCGCAAAATCGCCGCTAAGATCCAGCGCAAACCGTATGTGCCGATGGGCCAGGAGGCCGACGGAAGCGCCAGCCAGTTCCCCAACGAGGTCCGTGTGGGAGATACCACACTCGCCTTTGCCGACGGTGTTCCCTCGCATGACGGCAACGACGACGGCAACGACAACGATCAGGCCGGCGATGCACGGCCCAGCCTGTTCGCACGACTGTTCGGCCGCAAATCCAAGACCGAAGACGACAAAACCCTTGACAAGTATGCTGCCGACGATCCGTTCGACCGTGCCGCCAGCCAGCATGGTGCCACCGCCGAAACCCCGGTGGTCGATCCGATGACCGGCGAGATTACCGGTGCGCGAACCATTGCATCGTCTTCGTACGACGGTCGTCCGCACCTATCCAGCCCTGCGCCTGCTGCCGATGCGGATGATGGCGACGCTTCCCGAACCCGCGTCATCACCAGTGGCCAGACCATCGCCATGCCCGGTGGGGGAGCGGTAGACGATCCGTGGGCACCCAGTGCCGCCCAGGCCGGTACTGTCGCGCTCGCAGGGGCAGCCGGGGCGATGGGAGCGGCCGGGGCCGCCGGTGCCGCGGCCGCGGCAGCCGCGACCGGAGCCTACGCAGGCGCCGATGCGGATGGCAGCGGAGTCGGCCAGGGCGTGCCCAATACGGACGGACAGCCGAATGCCGCCGCCGGCAACGGTACAGACGACGATGCCAATAGGCCGTATCAGTTGCCCGACCTGAACCTGCTGACCAAAGGTCAGCCCCATGCGATGCGCACCCCGGCCAACGATCGCGTGATTCGGGCATTGACTTCCACCTTCGAACAGTTCAACGTGGACGCCAGAGTCGTCGGCTTCCTGCGTGGCCCTTCGGTCACCCAATATGAGGTCGAGCTTGGCCCCGGCGTCAAGGTGGAGAAAGTCACCAACCTACAGCGCAACATCGCCTACGCGGTGGCCAGTTCGGATGTGCGCATCCTTTCACCGATTCCCGGCAAGTCCGCCATCGGCATCGAAATCCCGAACGAGGATCGCGAAATCGTGCACTTGGGCGACGTATTGCGCTCCGACAAGGCCGTGGGCGACCCGAACCCGATGCTCTCCGGCATCGGCAAGGACGTCGAAGGCCACTTCGTGACCGCCGACCTGACCAAGATGCCGCACCTGCTGGTGGCAGGTGCCACCGGTTCCGGTAAGTCGAGTTTTATCAACTCGATGCTCACTTCGATCATCATGCGTGCCACGCCCGAACAGGTGCGTCTGATCATGGTGGATCCCAAGCGCGTGGAACTGTCCGCCTACGCAGGCATCCCGCACCTGCTGACCCCGATCATCACCGATCCGAAGAAGGCCGCACAGGCCCTCGAATGGGTGGTCAAGGAGATGGATGCACGCTACTCCGACCTCGAATTCTTCGGATTCCGCCACGTCAAGGACTTCAACGAGGCCGTGCGCGCCGGCAAGGTGCATGCGCCCGCCGGCTCCCAGCGCAAGGTGGCCCCCTATCCGTACATCCTCGTGGTGGTCGACGAGATGGCCGACCTTATGATGGTGGCCAAGAACGATGTGGAAAGCTCCATCCAGCGCATCACCCAGCTGGCACGAGCCGCCGGTGTGCATCTGGTGCTCGCCACCCAGCGTCCGTCCGTGGACGTGGTCACCGGTCTGATCAAGGCCAACATTCCATCCCGACTGGCGTTCGCCACCTCGTCCGCCACCGATTCGCGAGTCATTCTCGACACGGTCGGTGCCGAGACCCTGATTGGCCAGGGCGATGCGTTGTTCCTGCCGATGGGTTCCGCCAAGCCGATTCGTGTGCAGGGCTCGTGGGTGTCCGAATCCGAGATTCGCAAGGCCGTGGAGTTCGTGCGCACCCAGCGCAAGCCGAAGTACCGCGAAGACATCGAACAGATGGCCAGGGAAGCTGAGAAGAAAGACAGTATGGAGCCTGACGAGGAGATCGGCGACGACATGGACGTGCTGCTGCAGGCCGCCGAACTCGTGGTCACCAGCCAGTTCGGCTCCACTTCGATGCTGCAGCGCAAGCTCAGGGTCGGCTTCGCCAAGGCCGGCCGACTCATGGACCTGCTCGAATCGCGTGGCGTGGTCGGGCCGTCCGAAGGCTCGAAGGCCCGCGAGGTGCTTGTTCAGCCGCAGGACCTGCCGCAGGTGCTCGCCTTCATCCGAGGCGAAACCAGCTCGCTCGAAGCCACCGCCCCGCAACAACCCGAACTCGGCGAATAATTCACCCATCGACCTCCCTCTGATGAGGGAGGTGGCCCCGAAGGGGCGGAGGGAGAGAAGCGCCGCCACGCGGCCATCAGCACGCAACCTGATTCCCGAATAATAGCAGTCAATATCCAGCCACCACTCACTCAAGGTAGAAGTGTGGGGGTAACGTGAACACTATGGATGAGAACACAATGGACAAGCAGTCATCGCCCAAATCATCGCTGTTCGACGGATGGAACGCGCCGCCGAACCTGGTCACCTACTCGCGCATCGTACTCGTGGTGATTTTCCTCACACTCGACATTCTCGCCGGTGCCTGGGGTGAGAACAACCTGACCATGCGCTGGGTCGCCGCGGTACTGTTCATCATCGCCGCGTCCACCGATAAAATCGACGGTTGGATGGCCCGCAAATACAATCAGGTCACCGAAATGGGCAAGCTCATGGATCCGATCGCGGACAAGCTGCTCACTTGCGGCGCAATGATTGTATGCTCCGCGTTCGGCGAGCTCGGCTGGTGGGTGACCATCCTGTTCCTGATTCGCGAAATCGGCATCACCGTTATGCGCTTCTTCGTCATGGAGCGTCCGGGCGGCAAGGTCATCGCCGCCGCATGGCCCGGCAAGCTCAAGACCGTATTCCAGTGTGTGGGTCTGTCCATGCTGCTGCTGCCGTTCTGGTCATTGGGTAACGGACAGGCCACGCCGTTCTGGATGACCGCTTACTACTTCCTGACCTACGCCATCATCTACGTGGCATTGGTCCTGTGCCTCTACTCGGGTGCCGTGTACCTGTACAACACGTTCGTCGCCCCGAAGCGGAAGTGACGGATATTCCAATGCAGGAATTGTGCGACAGTCTCGCGGCCGGCATCCTCAAGATCTGCGAGGCGAACAATACGAAAATCTCCTGCGCTGAATCCCTGACCGGTGGCCTGCTCGCCGATGCGTTCGTGCGTATTCCCGGTGCCTCCAACGTGTTGCTGGGCTCCGCTGTCACCTACGACATCAATGCCAAGGCCTCGATCCTACACGTGGACAAGGCCCTATTGGATCGAGAAGGCGCCGTACACCCCGAAGTCGCCCGGCAGATGGCCATCGGTGCCGCTCGCCTATACAGCCAGCCGGAATACGGCGACCGAATCATCGGCCTTTCCACCACCGGCGTGGCCGGCCCCGGTCCGGACGGTGATAAGCCGGCCGGACTGGTGTATGTGGGCCTGCGCATCCCCGCAAGCCTCACCGCGGACCATGCCGAAGTGCTCAAAGCCGTCGAACTCCATCTTGATGGCATGCGCGAAGAGGTTCGTCGCCTCACCGTATTCCACGTTCTGCAAAACTTGAGTCTATTCACAGCACACGCTTCACGCGGGTTTTGACGAGTGGTGAGAATCGTTGGAATGGTGCGGAAAACGTAGGTGGCAGTAGGCCTCATACGGGTTTCATTGCGTGGTGCTGAGTTGCGGGAATACCCGCGTTATGCCGCGTTTTACACCCAGATAGAGTGGACTATAGAGTGGACTCCCAACAGGGAGGGAACCCAATGGCCGCAACGAAAAGACGCCGCACCAAGGGCGCGGGAGGAGTGTTCAGGGACAAGGCCGGCAAATGGCATTTCCGCACCGAGATCACGGCCGACCCCGGCACCGGGCGCCGCCGCATCATCGAGACCACGGGACTGGTCAAATCCGACGCCCGCCAACGCCACGAGAACAAGCTCAGGGAATACGAGCGCACGGGCATCATCCATTCCAATCAGTCGCCCTATCTGCGCGACTACATCATCCGATGGTGCGGGCAGCGCCGCCGCGACCTGAAACCCAACACCTGGTACAACCTCGACAAGCGGTGCAACATCATCGCCAATATTATCGGGGGAGTGCGGCTCGCCGAGCTCACGCCCGCGCACGTGCGCCTCATGATGGACAGGCTCGGCCGAACCCGCGCGCCGCGAACCGTGCGCGAATACCATGGGATACTCAAACAGGCGCTCGACGACGCCGAACTCGAGGAGCTCATCGACCGCAACCCCTGTCGCAGGGTCAGGCCGCCACGCTACGAGGAGACCCCGCAGAGGATACTCGACGAATCACAGCCCAAGGAACTGATCGCCGCCGCCGTCAAGGCACCCATGGCCGGAGGCAGGCGAGGCCCGCACGACTCCCCGGAGGACACCGAGATGTGGGCCATCCTGTTCGAACTCGCGTTCGCCACCGGCATGAGGGAAGGCGAACGATACGCGCTCATGCCCTACGAGCTAGAAATACGCGACGGCATACCCGGCATCTTCGTCCAACAGCAGCTCCAGGACTACGTCGGCGGCGCCGACGCGGTGATACCCAAATGGCACAACGCCGTCCACGTGGTCGGCGGACTCTGGCTCGTACCACCAAAATCCAAGAAAGGCGTACGCTTCGTGCCCATCACATGGAACCTGTGGAACCGGCTGTGGAACCGCATCATCATGTTCGGCATGCACCCCCACCAGTTCATCTTCAACAATCTCCTCGGCCGACCCATACGACAGGAACAGGAAAACCGACGCTGGAGAAACGCCCTCCAAGCAGCCGGCCTCTCATACGTCAAAATCCACTCCGCCCGCCACTGGACAGCCACCAGAGTCGCCGAATCAGGAGCCAGCGAAGACGAACGCATGGCCGTACTCGGCCACACCGACATCCAAATGACCGCCCGATACACCCACTGGGGCACCAAGGCGCTCGCCGACATGATGCGCGAAGCCATACCCAGCCTCACGGATGACAGTGATGACGTGTCATAAAATGCCGTATTCAACACCCGCAGTGCCGCGCTCGTATCATTTTGCGACACGCGCGGGCAATCCAAAAATGGGACGAACTTATGCACATTCCGATAAAAAATGTGCACAAGTTCATCTAATACGTGTAGATTGAACATACAGCATGCAACGGGAAGTCAGGGAAAGAGATTGCATGCTGCGATAGGAGCAACCATCATGGCAGGCGCAATGTCTTTGAATCGCGTCATGGCGCTTATCGGAAAGTCTGTCGTATCCGATTGGCGTCGTGGATTCGCGGCGTATCCATTAGTCGTCGGTATAGAACGGGCTAATAGATATCGGAAGAAACGGTGATATCGCAACACTGAAATGGGAATAAAGAACTCCAGACGCAGAAGCCACGATATCGATGCGGTGCAGCCCGACGAGCCGGACATCTGGGAAGAGGGCAAGTTCACGCCAGACCCGGATTGCGATCGCTCACCCGTCAGATACCGCACCGTCACGGGACCCGATGGTTTGCCGACAAACGCCAGAACCATTTACGTCGATTGGCGCAAAAGCGGTCATATCCATCGATTCTTCCAGTGCATACAAGTCAACTTCGACGAAGAAACTATTGATGATTCTCTTGAGATTATCGAAGATGACGATTCCATTCCCGATGAGTCCAAGGAACGCGCTGATATGTGGCAAGCCGCTGAGATCGACTGTTCGCACAATATTTGCCACATACATCCCAATGGGCATCATCCGCCAAGCGGATTGCCGGTGGACAAGCAGTTCATCCATCGGCTGGATTCTCTTAAGGATGTGAGGTATGCATGTGCGGTTTCTTCGGTACTGATCAACACGATAGCAATCAACGCAATGAAAACATGTGGAGGTGAATGGGATGAACGAACAATCACCGGAATTGCAGAAGGCGCCGTACAAACACTACGACGAGCTGAATCTATTCGAAACTCGCATTGACATATCCATGTCAATGGGATTGCTCGATGACGTGCTGACCGTTCGTGACGAGCAAGGGAACTGTCCCATCGTCGTCGCATTGGGAGAGGAAAAGCTCTACTTTCTCGTGGAACGAGTCAAAGCGATAGGCGGATGCGCCAATATCCTCATCAAGATGGGGGATCAGGTGACGATGATTGCTTCTGAACATTTCAACGGCGGAACATCCGACGCCGAGGACTTGTCCGATATCTCCGAATGGGAAAACGGCGATACCACCATTGCCATGTTCGTGACATATCTCAGGACCAAACCAAACGGCGTGATAATGCCGCGAAGCCTGCCCAAAGGACCCGAAACAAAAATGCTGTTGGGAGAAAAACCAGTATCAATGGAATCGATCCCGGCACTTGTCTGAATCCCTACAAACCAAACCGCCCCGGCGCTCGCAGAGCGACCGGGGCGGTTTCGTGTTTAGGGCTTGATCCGCCCGACACGGGATTTATTGCTTGGCCGTCTTGACGGTGATGGTGGTGCCGAGCGCGGTGGTCTCCCAGCTCACGCCGTCGGCCTCGCTGTAGGTGAAGTCCTTGGTGGCGTCCTGCGAGGCGAGCAGGGATTGAGCCATGGTTTCGGTGTCGCCCTGGCTGGTCCACTTCCAGTCGCCGGCCTTGGTCGGTGCCTGATAGGTGCCCTTCCAGTAGAGGCTCTTGGTGTCGGTGCCGATCCAGTTGACCTCGATGGTGTCGCCGCTGATGGTGGCTTCCATGTATGAGTTCGGGTCGTTGGAATTGGTCTGCTTCCATGTGCCGGTCAGATCGGCCGGCTGGGGTTTGGGCTCTTCCTTATTGGTCTCGGTCTTTGACGTGCCATCGGATTTGGCCGGTGCATCGGCCGTAGTGCTTCCCCTGCAAGCGGACAGACCGGTAAGCAACATCGCCGCAACAAGCAGTGCGATTGCCTTTTTCATGATGGGTCTCCCTTCGTGCCGGACATTGTCGTCCGACATGACTCAATCATATAGCGAAACACAAGAACCAAGGACTCATCCCGGCGCTCGCGGTGAGTCGTCGGGATGAGTCCTTATATGGCCCGGAAGCTACGCGGCGAGTTCCACGGGAGCCCGCTCTTCCAATTTGGAGTAGGGGATGACGGTCACACCGTAGTTGCGGAACGCGGTGAGCGCGCCGCGCTGCAACGGCGTCTGCCGGTCGTCGCCGATGACTATCAGCCGGGAATCCCTGCGCTTGGGATCCTTCTTCGTGTCATCCCAACCGAACATGATGTCCTTCACGGCGTCCTTGTCGAATCGGTTCGGAGCCTGGCAGAACCGGGTCGGATGGTTGGCGCTGCGCTGGAACAGGAAGTCGAAGCTGTGTTCGTAGCTGGATACGCCGCGAATGCCCACGTTCGGAGTGTAGAACACCTGGCATGAGTCGAGCTTCAACGCCACATCATCGGCGAAATAGGACAGCACCCTCTTCTGCGAGGTCTCCAGCATGGAGCCGATATCGGTCAACGCCTGCACGAAACGGTTCATCGCGTCCGGACGGCTTCCTTCGGTCTCCAGGGTGATCTGCCCGTCATCGCCGACCATGGCGCCGAAACGCAGGGCGAGACGATTGATGCGCTCGCGTCTCGATTCGGTGATGGTGACGCCGTTGAGGTCGAAGGACGCCATCGTGTACCCGTCGTCGGTGAACGAGGTGACTCCGTCGGTGGTGCGGACGTAGAAGCAAAGGTCGTCGTTGGAGCGGTCGAGGAACGGCAAAGTGACCTCGCGCCATTCGCCGACGTTGCGCACGGATGATTCGCGTTTGAGCCATTCGCCGTATTCCGCGATGAGCTCGTCGGTGGCGGTGGTCTCGTTCATATCAGTTTCTCCTGGAAGTCCGGTCTGCGGATGACGTTGAATCTGTCCAACAGCCTTATTGTATCGTTCACGAAGTCCGGTGATTCGATGTCCGCAGTCTGGGCGTTCCAGTCGTCCTCGCCTTCCTTGTAGATGTGCCAGTGGGTTCCGCTGATTCTCTCGCCGTCGGGGTTCGTGTGGGTCGAGCCGTTCACGCATAGCCGCAGCAGGGGCACGCCGAGCCGTGTGATTCGAGCGGACATGGAGTGGCGGTCGGCGTTGATCGCGCCCTTGAACACGGCTATGGTGAACTTCTCCCCGTCGTCGCCGAGCACGTGGAATTCGGCGTTGCGTTCTCCCGCCGCGGGCATGACGAACAGCTTCTCCACCGAGTTCTTCACCTCGGCGACGAGACGTTCCGCCTCGTCCTGCGAAAGCGTGTAGATCGGTTTGCGGTTCTTCCTCGACATTTCCCTTTTCCTATCTGAACGCGGTCGAATGAATCACTCGACGTTAACCTTGTCCTCGGCCTTGATACGGTCGGCCCAAGCGTCGATATCGATGTCCTCATGACCGGCTTCCGGGGATTGTCCATCAACAACAAAGCGCTCGCTGGCGGGTTTCTTTGTCGTTGCGGTTTGTTGTTCGGGTTCCATGCGTCTTGCCTCGGTGATGATCTCGCGTAGGGTTTGCACCGGGTCGGCACCGCAAGCGTCGCAAATTATAAGAAACTCGGATAGTCTCACTGGCGCTTTAAGGGCATTGCGAATATCACGTACTCGGTTGTACCCGATTGCGCTTTTCGACGCTCGATCAATTGCTGAGTTATTCATACCCGCTCGATTGATTACTCTGTCGAGTATTTTTGCGGACACATCATCGACGATGGTTCGCTCTCGCTTGTTCGTGCTCATGAGCTCAACTATAGCAGACACGCCGAGCACTTGCTACAAAATATAGCAGGCGCTATATTCAATTTCATTAGAGCAAACGCTATAGGAGGTGGCTGAGATGAGCTGGTTTTTCGCCGGCATCAGTGTCGCGGCGGCGTTGGTGTCCGTGGTGAACGTGCTCCTTTTGGTGATCACCGGCGGGGGTCTTCTGGATTGGCTGGACGGTCTTCTGCTTGCGGAGCGTCCAGAGTTCGCCAGACCCATCGATGGGATTTGCTATGTAGCAATAATCCCACACGAGAATGCTCGAACCGCCAACGAAGCAACGTCGGATAATGCTCGCGCTTCTCGGGAACGGGATAGCGCGGCTGTTCCGGAATGCTTCCCTCAATCGCATAGGTCAGGCTCACTCGCCGACGATACCGTGTCGGCTGCTTCGTCCAAATCAGGCGGATTGAAATGACGTCGGCACCATCGTTCTTGAAACCGAGCAGCAGAAGCTCGTCCGTGGACTCCACCTGCGCGATCTGGCTGGGGGTGAGGAACTTCGTGTTCGTCCCGTCGTCGGTTATCTGCAGGAAATACGCCTTACAGCCGCCGCCTTCGACCTCCACGTCGTATGCGGCTCCGTCTCCGGAATTGTATATCCCGCAGATGAAGTCAGGCTCCCTTTCGCCGCGCCGTTCAAGCCAGCCGTCCAAGCCGGGAACGGTTGCCGACAGCGGTGTGTCCGGATGCGTCGAGTATTTCAGCAGCGTCCAATCGGCCTGCGGCCGGTTATGCCAGGGCCACCACACCGTGATCCCGGCCATAATCGCGGACACTACCGCTGATCCGGCGGAAATCCATGCAGACCAGTCAATCATCGCACTCGCCTCGTAACAGACTCGAAAGGAGCAAACACATGCCCAATCTACCAGCAGTTGAAGCCACGAAACGTGCCGTGCACGACACCCGCACCCGCGTGCTCCTGTCCAAAACCAAAATGACCAGCATCGCCGAGGCCTGCGGCCGCAACCGCATGACCGTCGCCAAATGGCTCGACGGCGACGACATCAGCCTCGCAGCATACATCGCCGCACAACAACTCTCAGGCGGCGACCCAATCGAAACACTCACCAACGCGCTCGCCGCTGAGAACACTATTCCAGCGCTCGCCGAAGGAGGTACGAAATGAGTGGATATAAGGCAACCCCTGCGGTGCAAGCGCATGGGTGTGGGCGCGGCCCGTTCTCAGATCTGTTCGAAGCTGATGGGGCATCCGGGCGTCCAGTATGCAGTTACGTCGTTCCCGGAATCCGCGAGCTTGCCGCTGAAGACGACCCCTCCCTGCGTCCTGGTCGACGTGGTGAGCTTCTGGGAGATCGCCTGCGTTTCGGCGTCGTCGAACGGTCCGATCAGCTCGTCGTTAAAACGGATATTCCATTGCGCCATGTAATCACCTCCCTTCTTTGCGTGGGTGTCCTCATTGTCTCACTCAAGCTCGTAGGCAAGGAGGCGGCGTGATGGGAACCATCAACACTCACATTGAAGAAGGAGACGGTTTCAAAGTCCTGAGATACGGGCTCGGGAGCATCGTTCTCATCATCGGTTATCCCCAGTCGGCAAGCGACCTTATTGACGCGCGGAATGCCATCGCCAAACAGCTCGACCATGAAATCAGCATGAGCATGCAGCGGACCGGCGAATATCCTTCCGTCCGCGCCGCCGCCATGCCGGAGTCAGTCGTCAATCTCAACCAGCGACCACCACAGGGCGGCACGCGGATTGAGATAGATAAGAGACCCCTCGGGGACACCGAGAGCCCGACCCCGGACCGAGACCACGCCACCCGACGTGGCGGCGCTCTCCAATTCATCGAGAATCTTCGACGGATACTCTTCTCCCGCTAAATCGACAAACCGTCGCTTATCGGCGGTCGTCTCAAACACGAGTCGATACGTCATTATTCTTCACCTCCTCTCATAGCTGGTAGTTACGCGATATCCAGCTTAGGGGAGGTGAACCAACACATAAATCAAGGAAAGGAAGTCCGGGATGCCCATAACAGCTGAAGGAGTGCGCACGGACGGCAATCCGGTGCCGTTGTGGGAGCGCGAGACGTTGACGCTGCCGCAGGCCGCGCAGGTGTTCAACATCGATTACGACGGCCTGCTGGTCGCGGTGAACCAGCGTGACGTCGATGTGTTTCGCCCGTTGAACAAGCGGGGGGAGCCCGGTCGCAGGCATGTGCGCAAGGAAGAGATGCGCCGTTACATCAAAACATTGGAGGAATAGATGGACTCCCATGATTACGGGCATCACGCCTCCGGATACAGGAAGGCCGATGGCGGCCCGTCGAAACGGTTCATGCGTCACCTGACGGTGCTGGCGGTCGTCCTCGTGGCCTGTCTGGTGTGGGTGATGACGCACGAGGCATGCCGCTACCCGTTGGAAAACGGCATCTGTTCGCTGGTCGCTTTCATTGGCGTGCCCATTCGCCTGATCTGCCTGCTCGAGGCCGAGGCGGGCGTCGAATAAGGACTTGCCGGGGTTCCTATTCTTTCCTTCCCCGGCAATCGACAAGGACAGTCGCTAACACCATCGCGTCGTACTCGGAGCAGCGGGTGCGGCGCATGTGGGGCCGGCAGGTTCGCCCCCGCTGGAGATCACGCGGTGTCATGTACGCGGGGCAAACAGCGGGATGCCGTTCGATTCGGCTCGGTCCACGAAATCATTTCAACCATCGAGGAGAGGGGGTGTGATGACGCAATCCGATTACGACCATCGCGAGGAAGGCGAAAGCCTGTTCGAATGGCCGTTGGACAGTGCGGGGATGCGCATGGGTGCCGGCGAGCTATTGGACAGCCTGCTCGCCACCATCCAGCATCTCAACCGCACGGACGCATGGCCGCTGACCATACTGCCGCCCCGGTTCGGCGATGTGCTGGTCGACCGGGAACGCCGCCAGATCTCGGCGGTCTGCCTGTGGAAACGCAAACCAGTCAAAACCCATAAGGAGGGATAGATGTGCGAGAAACCCGAAACCGAAACCGTGACGCCGCGGGTGGCCTTCGCCACCATATTGCAGTCGCTGGTGGCCGATTCGCCGAACAAGCCAACGCTGCCCGTGATGCTGTCCATGCTTGACCAAGCGATGGATCATACCGGGCTGCGACTGGAGCATGCCGCCACGCCGACGGACTATGAGGCTGATGTGACGGAAGCCCGCCTCGGCCTCTCGCGCAAGGCGTACGACGTGACTAGCCTGCTGGCCGACGGAGCGGCCGGAGAAGGCGACTGGGAGCTGTTCGACCTGGCCGACGAGGCGCGTTCCGCCGCCGTTGCCCTGCTGCGCGCGTTGGACGGTGATGCGTGATGGCCGGGGAGAGCGCTCTCACGATCATCGGCAACCTGACCGCCGACCCGGAGCTGCGCACCACGGGCGGCGGCGCGACCGTGGCGAGCTTCACGATCGCTTCGACCCCGCGCAACTGGAACCGGCAGACCAACCAGTTCGAGGACGGGCAGGCATTATTCATGCGCTGCTCCGCGTGGGGCGACATGGCCGGCCATTGCGTCCAGTCCCTGAAGAAGGGCATGCGAGTGATCGCCCAGGGCCGACTGAGACAGCACTCGTACCAGGCGCAGGACGGCTCCCAGCGCACGGTCATCGACATGACCGTCGACGAGATAGGCCCCTCATTGAGGTATGCGACCGCCGCTGTCAACCGTGTCCAATCCGGTCGCGGCTATTCCGGTGGCTCGACCTATGGGGATCCGGCCAAACCCGCCAACCAGCAACAAGGCTGGCAGAACGGTTCCCCGGCCCAGAACCCCGGCATGCCGGAAGGTGACCCGTGGGCTCAGCCGGCACCCGCCTCTCCTGGCGCCACGTTCGGCGCTTCCAACGATTTTTCATCAGACAGCCAAGACCCCGAATTCTAAGGAGATTCAATGTCACGAAAGAAAAAGACCGATGGCGTGCAGGACGCGCTGATACCCGACGAGATCACGCCGCTCATGCTGCTCGCCCTGACAGCCAAGGCATCACGCATGAAGGACGCCGCGGCCGCGTTCCGCATCGCGGCCAGCAAGATGCTCGACCTGGCCACCAAGGATGAATACATCGAAAAATACAAGAACATCGACCCCATCACCGACGCCTTGTACGACGCCTGCGATCTCTCGCAGCACATCTTCGACGCCGCCAACGCGGTCAACGACCTCATTAACTATCCGGTCGAGGCCCGCGAGCGCGTGGTGAAGGCGGATATCGAGCGCAGTTTGTTGGATCCGTGGCGTGATTTGCCCACTTCGGGTGGGGATGTGGATCCGGATACCGGTGAAATCAAGGAGGACTGAATCATGAGCAAACGCAAGCACGGACGCCAGCAACTGGAGCATGAGCGCCAACGCCGGCGCAGGAAGCGCATGCCGCACCTGCCCGTACACCAGAATCTATCGATCAAGGAGCAGTGACCCGATTCAGTGGCTATCAACATCATCGATATCAACGTAAAGAGCCTCATCCCGAACCCGAACAACCCCCGCAAAGACGTGGGCGATGTCACCGAACTCGCCGACAGCATCAAGGAGCAGGGCCTGCAGCAGGCGCTTGTGGTAACCCCCGACCATGAGGAGCACGGCGAGCGCCTGTTTCGTGTGGTGATTGGTCATCGTCGTTTGGCGGCGTGCAAGCTGGCTGGCATTGAGCGGGTGCCGTGTGTTGTGCGTGAGTTGGATGCGAAGACCGAGCGTGAGCTGATGCTGGTGGAGAACTGCCAGCGTTCCGATTTGACGCCGTTGGAGGAGGCTGACGGGTATCAGGGTTTGCTCGACCTTGGTGCCGGTGTGGGGGAGCTTGCGGCGAAGACGGGCCGTTCGGAGTCGTTCGTGCGTGGCCGGTTGCGGATCGCGCGTATCCCCGCCGATGTGCGTTCCGGGTCGGAGGCGTTCGCTCAGTTGTCGCTTTCCCAGTTGGGTGATCTTGCGGAGTTCGAGGCTTATCCCGACATGATGGCTGAGTTGGCTTCGATGGCGGGCACCAAGAACTGGGATTGGAAGCGTGGCCAGCTGCGGTCGCGGGTTCGCGTCGAGGCGTGGCAGCAGAGCATGAGAACAGCGCTTGAAGCTCTGGGCCTGACTGTGGATGTCTCGGCTTCGACGTGGACGACGCCGGAGGGCTACCGGTTCTACGACGTGTGGAGCGGCGAGCCCGACCAGTTCGAGAAATGGTGGAAGAAATGGCATGAGGCCCACCCGTACGGACAGCCGATAATCCGATTCTCCGAGCGCACCGTATTGTGCTTCCCGCAATTGTCGCCTGAGGAGATCGCCGAACGTGACGCCAAGAGCGAGCGGAGGGAACGGGAGCAGGCGGCATTCCAGGAGGCGCTGGCCGCCCGCAAGGAATTCGACAGGCTGGCGTACACGCTGCGCACGGACTGGATCAGGAAGCACGCCACCGGATTCAACGGCGGCCAGTTGCGCAAGGCCAACACCCGTCTGAGCCTGCTCGCGCTGACCGGCACCAACCTATGCGACGGCCTGATCGCAGGGGCCGAATGGAACAACCTCGACCACGTGCTCGACGCATACAACCTGCTCGCCGCCACGCCGCTGCCATGCGACGACACGAGCGATAGGGGACTGTGGCGCGAAACGAACCTCGCGGAACTGCACCGCCGCCAGCACGTCGAGGGAGCCGCGAACAGGGAACTCCTGCTCATCCTGTGCGCCCAGATCGAAGCACTCATCAAACCCGGCACATGGGCCGACGAGTGCGACATCACCATCGCCCAAGCCTACTACCACACGCTCGCAGACCTCGGATACCCCACCAGCGACGAGGAAAACAAGGCACTCAACGGGTGTTTCCTGCCCGAAGACGACGAGGCGGAGTGAGCCATGACATGGACCCAGATAGACGACGGGCTCAACTTCAGCCCGCAGACCATGCCCGGCACGGTATCAAACGCCGCGTTGGGCCTATGGGTCAGACTCTGCGTGCACACCGCGTACCAGCTGCGATTTCCCGCATTCGACGGCGCATTCGACCTCACGGTCGTGCGCTCGCTGAAAGGCAACGCACGGCAGGTGACGGAACTGGAGGCCGCGGGAATGCTCGAACCGGCGCTCGCCGCCGGCCGGTGGATGGTGGTCGAGGCCGACACCCTGATGAAATTCGGCGGCACTTCCGGCAGCGAACTCAAGGAGAAAAGAGCCAAGGCCGGGCATGCCGGCGGCGTCGCTTCGGGCGAGTCTCGGCGAAGCAAACGCGAAGCAAATGCTTCGAAGCAAAACGAAGCAAGTGCTTCAAGCAAACCGCGAAGCAAGACCGAAGCAAACCATGAAGCAAAAGACGAAGCAAACGGTGAAGCAAAACCGAAGCAAACGTCTGAAGCAAAACGAAGCAATTGCTTCGAAGCAAACGAAGCAACCGGTCCTAACCTAACCATACCTAGCCTTACCTCCCCTGTAGCCCCCTCCGCGCCGAACGCCGAACCGGAGTCGGCCGAGCCGGGCCAAGCCATGGCCGAATCCGGCCACGCCAGGCCGGTGACGAGCCTCGCCGAAGCCGAGGCCTTGGCCGAGGCCGACCCGTTCGCGTTCGCCTGGGACCGGTACCCGAGCCACACCGGCAGCCGCGACCAAGCCCAAAACCTGTGGCAGGCCGTCACCAGCGGCAGCGACCCGACCATGCCCCAGGCCGAGCCGAGCCAGCTGCTCGGCGCCGTCATCCGCTACGCCCAGACCGTGCGCCAGGACGGCGACCGGTTCGTGCCGTCGATGCGCAAATGGCTCGAAAACCGGCAATACACGCAATGGCTCCAAAGCGTGCCGAAACGCACCGAATGGGGCGGCGTCACCCGCCAATGGCTCCAAACCCACGCCATCAGCCAAGTCCCCGAAGGCTCGTGGACGGACAGCGTCGAACAGACGTTCTGGGCCCACGTCAAAACCGGCGAAGAGCCGGAGACCGTGGCGCAACGGCTCGTGACGGAAATCAACGAAAGGCATCAAGCATGAGCGACCAACCCACAGCTGCGACCCTGCGCCTCGTGGAAGGCCGTGAAAACAACCGGTGCATCGTCTGCGACCGATACCTACGCGGCGGCGAATGGCCCGGCAGCAGCCACCACCACCGGAAACGCCGCAGCCAGACATACGGCGACCCCGAACGGCACAGCCCCTCGAACGTCATCGACGTGTGCGGCACGGACAACAGCACCGGATGCCACGGATGGGTCCACCAGCACCCCGAACAGGCCCGAGCATTGGGCTACCTGCTCAAAAGCTACGACCCCGAGCCAAGCCAAGTGCCCGTGTACAGCTGCCGGCGCGGCTGGATACTGCTCGACACCGACGGCCAATGGCACTCATGCCCGCCGCCCGAGGGAATGACCAACCACCCGCAAACCAACCGATAAATCAGCAGAAAGGAACACTCATGATCAACGCCTACGCGGTCACCGTGCCCGGCGAACTCGACAACGTGGACTTCACCCGAGAGGACGGCACCAGCGTGACCATGCTCATCCCGCCCGACATACCGGTGAGCACCAGGACAATCATCATCCCGCAGGGCTTCACCCGCGAGGAAACCCGAACCATCCAGGGAGCCATCGTTCAGGCGCTCGCCGGAAAGGAGAAGACGCTATGATCCCCGAGAAACCCGAAGCCCTGCTATGGATGGACGTGGAGACCACCGGCCTCGATGCGAACATGTGTTCGATACTGGAGATCGGGTTGCGCTGCACCAGCCTGGACGCCATGCACGAATACGGGCGGTTCGAGGCCGTGGTGCACATCGGCCGGGAGACCCTGCTGACCGTGCAGCCCTCCGCCCTGGAACTGCATCTGAACAACGGTCTGCTCGCCCAATGCGAATCCTGCGACCCGCTGGCCAACTCACCCAGGGTCATCGCCGAGCAGGCCCTGCGGTTCATCCAAGGCATGGCCACCACGTACGTCCTGCACCCGGCCGGCACGAACATCAGCCGTTTCGACCTGCCCATGGTCGAACGCTTCTGTATGACGGGCTTCGGAGAACTGCTGCACTACCGCATGCTGGACGTCACCGCACTGCGCCTCGCAGCCAAAGCCTGCGGCCAAGACCCATACCAGCACCGCATGAAACCCACGCACCGCGTCCACGACTGCCTCGACAGGGACATCGCGGAATACCGCCACTACCTCACCCTCATGACGGGGCCGGCGCTCGCAGAAAAGGAGGACCGGCCATGAAGCCACGTTGCATCCTGTGCCGCAAGCCCGTGCCCGACAACCACACCCGATGCGTCAAACACTGGCTCAACAACCAGGACCAATGGATGGAGGACGACCAACCGGCACACGAGCACTGCACCCCACGAAGGAGACCCGCATGAGCCACACGGCACGAATCTGGACACAAGACCAACTCACCGAAGCATTGGCGAGCGCCTGCGTGCTGGAAGGCGTGAGCATCCTGCACCTCGGCCAATACTCCGATACGGCCATCCGGAACCTCAAGGCGGTGGCCAGAACCATGTACGAGACCAGCGGCATGCCGACCATCGTGGAGGACGACGATGAGTGACCTCACCCAACAGGCCCTCGCGGCGCTCGCCGACGCGGGGCTGGGCAACGAGTCAGCCGCCGAAGCGTTCGTCGTCGGCTACCAGGCCGGCTGGGACAAGGCGTTCAACCTGGCCATCCGCATCGAAAACGAACTCAACGCGGACGAGCCCACAGACGAGGAGATCGAGACCTGCGCCCGAGGGTTCTTCGAGGGCACACCCGGCCCCACCAACTGGGACGCCGTCAGCGAAGTCTCCAAACAGGCATGGCTGCACGCGGCCAAAAAGGCGCTCGCAGCCGTCAACGCCATGAAAACGAAGGAACAACAATGAACGAGAACACAACCCTCACCGACATCATCGACGCGGCGCTCGCCGCCGGATGCCAGATCAGCGTGACCGTCACGCCCAAAGACTTCTACGAACAGGAGACGGAAGAATGAACGTGAGCGAAAGCATCGACTGGCAGCACTCAACACCGAGCGAACTGTTCCTGCACCGGTTCGTCGCCATCACGAAGAGCGGCCAGACACTGGACGGCTACCTTTCCTACTTCCCCCAAAACGGCTGGTGGATCCTCCAGGACGCGGACAACCTCACCACCGTCATCAAACCGGACGCCAACGGCAACCCCACACTCAACACCGAACTCTTCCGCTCCATCAACGTGCTCAAGGAGACAAGATGAAAGAAATTACATTAATCACCACCGATTTTTACATTAGCGTGCTCGGAGGCACGCGATGAAGCGCGGAAGCTGGTCGGTGGAATCCACCATCGGGCTCGTCTTCACCATCGTCATCGCCGTCATCGTCGCGATGGTGCTGGCCGTCATCGGCCTCACCGCCTACGCGGTTACGACCCCGGCACCGGAACAGACCATCATCCAACGGGTCGAAACCACGGGCGACGTGAAACGCCTCTGCATCGAAGCCCGCACCAATAACCGTATCGATGCCATGAGCTGCCAGCTCATCGACCCGCATACGGGAGGTGTGAAGTGAGCGCGACGAACAACCAGCGTGAGCTGATACTCAAATGGCATCGGAGCAAGGCCGCGACACCCGAGTACACGGCGAAGCTCCTCGGACTGCCGCTGAACGAGGTCATGTACATCATCGCCCATCCGGAAACGTCCGCACCCCACAAGGACGATTCCACCCCGGAATTCATCGAACCATTGATTTGATTCAACGCAAATAAACGAATCATTGGAATACCGCCAATCCCATCCAATCTGGACCGGCGGATACGACGACGAGGCAAATAAAACGAAACCCTCCACCAAAGGCGGAGGGCATGTCAGCAAGCAACCAGTTTAGCCGATGTGGAGGGGTTTCGTGAACTGCCAGAACTGCAACACCATAATCGAAAACGGGTACGCGCTGTGCACGGCGTGCGAGCTGCGCTTCGCCGGCACGCTGCTGCAATTGGCGCGTGACGTCACGCCATTGCATGACAGCCTCGACGCCACATTGCATCCGGGCGGGCATGCGCCCGTGCGCATCCAGACGGCCACGCCGCCCACGCCTATCAGGCTGGACGTGCTCGACCTCATCGACATGCTCGACAGCACCGCACGCGAACTCTGGCGTTGCCTCGACGGCATCGACGCCCTTGACTGGCGCAGGGATCCACGAACGGAAGACCTGAAGGCCACGCTCATCAAATGCGCCGGCCACCCCAAGCTCGCCACGTTCGGCGACGCCGACCTCTACATGCACGTCATCGACGGCATCGCCCGCAAAGTCGATGCCGCGTTGGACCCGCCCGAACAACGCCGCCGCGAGATCGGCACCTGCGAACTGTGCGGGACCATGCTCGCCGCAGGCGCGGCAGACCAGTGGGTCACGTGTCCCGTGTGCGGGAGGGAACAGCGAGCGCAGACCGTCAAACTCAGGCGACTCAAGACACTGTGCTGGGATGACAGCCGGCGTGGCTCTGCGGCCGAGATAGCCAAAGCGTTCACGGTTGCGGGGATCACGCTCAAACGCAACACCGTCAACGTGTGGCGTAGGCGCGGCAAGCTCGATGTCACGCTGGAGGGCATCACCTACAGCAGCGTCTACAGGCTCGCCATCAGCGGCGAACCCGTGGACGAGCCGCCGAGTGACAAGGCCAGACCGTCCGAAGGACTTGACAAATGAACGACTGTCACCGATGATTGCAGTGGCAGAAGTGTCGAAAAACCCAGCTCACGTGGCTGGGTTTCGCGTATCTGACCGCATTGCATGGGGCGAGAGTACTCCGCCGGCACGTCCAAAGCGCCGGTGATGTTCGCCCCGCCACTCTTTTCATTTGATTGTGAGGCGATGACGCCATGACAATGCCAGGCATGCCGACCATCAGCCTGCGGATCACGTGCAGGGGGAATACCCTCGCCGACATCGACGCCCTCCCGGTGCCCGTGAGCGTCACCCCGGCCGGGCATATTGTGGTCGACCCCCTCGAACCCATCGTGCGCCGGGCCGTGCAGGCGTTCGCGGACGCATGGCAGCGGTCGTGCGACAAGGCCGGGTTATGAGCGGACGGCGCGGCAACCGGCGCCATGCCAACGGCTGGCGACGCCAGCAGGTCGTGGCCCGCGTGCTGGCGGCCTACGACACGTGCCACCTGTGCGGCAGGCCCGTGGACAAATCATTGCCGCCGGGATTGCCGGGCTCGCCCGAGGTGGACGAGATCATACCCGTCAGCAAGGGCGGCTCGCCATACCTGTTCAGCAACTGCCGGCTCGCGCACCGCTGGTGCAACCGCGTCCGCTCCAACCACAGCGTCGAATGGGCGCGCGAACGCATCAAACAGATTCTTCAACAGGGGCACCCGGCCGACCTGAAGGCCACCTCGATGCCATTGGTGACAAGCGGCGAGTGGTGAACGTGGGGAGGAGACCCCGCCCGGCCCGGTCGAAGCCCCCTCGGGCGCAGGGCCGATATCTCCCCGGCATGTCAAAACGTAACGCCTTGGACGGCCGTTACGTTATCCCGTTACGTTTTTTTGGAGGTGAGCGCGGTGATCTGCGAGGAATGCGGCCAGCCGTTCACCCCGTCCGGCCGTGGCAAGAAAGCGAAGTACTGTTCGGCCAAATGCAAGCAGCGCGCCTACCGCAGGGCCAAGCGCATGAGCCGCGTCACCACCCCTCCCGCCCCGGCCGGGGACGCGGAACATGAGCCCGAGGCGATGGACACCCTCACCGCCGCCGATTTCGAGGCGATGATGAACGACGGGCCCGAGGACTACGTGAGCGTGCTCAAACGCACGCAGGCCCGGCTCAAGGAAGCCATGTTCAGCGCCGGCACCCCGCCGGGCAGCCTGACCGGCATCAGCAAACAGCTGCTCGCCCTGACCCGCGAAATCGAACGGCTCGAAGGCAACCCCGCACAAGGCATGACGACGCAAGAAGATCCGGAGGACGACGATGACGGAGAGTTCCGACCCGAAGCTATCTGAGGTCGCACGCCACATCGTCATGCCCTCCGGCATCGTCACCAGCATGTTCCCCAAGGTCAACAAGCGCGCCAAAACATGCGGCATCCGCTACGACCGCTGGCAGCAGGGACTGCTGACCCTCATCCTCGGACGAAGGAAGGACGGCACGTTCGCCGCGTCCGTCGGCGGCGTGGTATTGAGCATCTGCCGCCAGACCGGCAAGACCTTCACCGTCTCCAGCCTCGTGGTCATCCTGTGCACGCTCATCCCGAACCTGACCGTCATCTGGACCGCACACCACAACCGCACCAACAGCAACACGTTCGACCACGTGCGCACCCTGGTACGCAATCCCGCGCTCATCGGATACCTCGACCACTCCGGCCGCACCGACGGCGTGCGCGGCGGCAACGGCATGCAGGAGATCACCTTCGCCAACGGCAGCAAGATACTGTTCGGCGCACGAGCCCAAGGCTTCGCCCGAGGCAACGACGCCGTAGACATCATCGTGTTCGACGAAGCCCAGATCCTGACCGAACAGGCCATCAGCGACATGGTACCCGCCACCAACACCAGCCCCAACGCGCTCGTCCTCTACATCGGCACCCCTCCACGCCCCACCGACCCCGGCGAAGCGTTCACGGAACGCCGCCGCCAAGCGCTCGCCGGCGAGGACGACATGCTCTACGTGGAATTCTCCGCCGACCGCGACGCCGACAGCGACGACCGCGCCCAATGGAGGAAAGCCAACCCGAGCTTCCCGCGCCGCACCAGCGAAACCAGCATGCTGCGCATGCAACGCCAGCTCGGCAAGGACAGCTTCAAACGCGAGGCACTGGGCATCTGGGACGAGACCACCACCAGCCAGGCCATCAACCCCCAGCAATGGGCCAAAGCCGCCACCGGCACACCCAACATCAAAGGACTGATCGGCTACGCGCTCGACATGAAACCCGACCGCAGCTCGCTGGCCATCGGCGGAGCCGTCAACCACAGGGACGGCACCGCGCACATCGAACTGCGCCGCTTCGAGGCCACCCAATCCAAAGGCACCCAATGGGCGGTCGACTACATCGCCGACCACTGGCCGCGCACCGCGAGCGTGGTCATCGACTCGCAATCACCCGCCATGAGCCTGCTGGCCGACCTCAAAGCCCGGCACGTGAAAGTCATCGTCACCAACTACAGCGACATGGGCCGCGCCTGCGGCAAATTCCTAGACATGCTCAGAGACGGCAAACTCACCCACCTGCCGGACGACAAAGCACCGGCGCTCGCCACGGCCGTGGCCAACGCCACCACACGCAGCATCGGCAAATCCGGCGCCGTCGGATGGAACCCGATGGGCAGCGACATCGACATAAGCCCGCTCGTGGCATGCACGCTCGCCCTCTACGGCACGACCATAACCAAACGAGACCCGGACCGAGTACAGGAGGTCATGATCGGATGAGCGAACAATCCATCAGCTTCGGCAACCCCTACCTGTCCACCGGCTCCTCGTCCGTGACGCACATCGCCAACGTGCCCGACGACGACATGACGGACATCATCCGCCTACTGGAGCTCTGGCGCGCCAAATACCCGCGCAACCTGCTGCGCTCCGCGTTCTACGACGCCAAACAACGCTTCAACAACCTGGGCATCAGCATCCCGAACATCGTCGCCCAGAAAGCCGGCGTCGTGGTCGGCTGGCCACAGAAAAGCGTGAGAGCGCTCGCCGACAAGAGCGTGTTCGAGGGATTCGAGACCGCCACGGGGGCCGACAACCACGGCATCGACGAGATCATGCGCATGAACGAGCTCGAAACCGACATGAGCGAGGCCGTCATCAGCTGCTACAAGCACTCCTGCAGCTTCCTGACCATCGACTACGACCCGGACGACAACGACCGGATCCTCATCACCCCGCGCTCGGCCGACTGGTCGGCGGCCCTGTGGGACAACGGACGGCGACGCATCAAGGCCGCGCTGACCATCACCGACAGCGACAAATGGGGCAACATCACCGCGTTCAACGCATGGCTGCCCGGCCGCAACTACGCCTGCATGAAAACCGGATACGGGTGGACTGCGGAACCACAATACAACCGGCTCGACCGCGTGGCCGTGGTGCCCATCGTCTACGACAAGCAGATGGACCGCCCCTTCGGCCGCTCACGCATCAACCGGGCCCTCATGAACCTGACCGACATGGCCATGCGCACCATGGTCCGCATGGAAGCGTCCGCCGAATTCTACTCGGTGCCCAAAATCTGGTTCCTCGGCCTGAGCCGCGAATCCTTCCAACAGGACACGTGGAGCGCGCTCGTCAGCAGCATCAACGCGGTCAGCCGCGACATCAACGGCGACATACCCGAACTCAAGCAGGTCTCCCAGGCATCGATGCAACCCCACGGTGACATGCTCGAAACCATCGCCATGCTCGCCTCGGCCGAAACCGACATCCCGCCCGAACAACTCGGCATCCGACTGGCCAACCCCACCAGCGCCGAAGCGCTCGCCGCGGCCGAGAACCAGCTGACGCGCACCGCGAACCGGCAGAACCGCATGTTCTCCCGCCAGCTCCTCAACGCCATGGGCATGGCCGTCCAACTGCGCGACAACAGCCCGCAGCCGCCAGACCTGACCGGCATCCGCCCCCTGTGGGCCCCGACCCGCGAGGTGAGCGACGCGGCAAGAGCCGACTACTACACGAAGGTCGCCGGCGTGAACGGCGACTGGGCGGATTCCGACGTGGGACTGGCCAAGCTAGGTCTCACGGCCGGCGAGCTCCAGTCGTTCCGCGCCTACCAGCAGCGGATGAAGGCCCAACGGAACATCGACCAGCTCAAACGGCAGCGGATGAACCCGCAGGACACGGAGGCAGCCGATGGCAGCGAATCCGAAAGCCCCGCCGGAACTGCAGCCGCTGCTGGACAAGGCGTACAGGGACTACCAGACCGACCTTGACAACCTCAGGGAGAGCGCGGCCGACGTCATCGAGAACATGGTCGAACGCGACCCCCTGAACGTCAAGGACGCGATCCGCGACTTCTCCCGAGACGCCTCCCAGCTGGCGAACGAATACTACGACACCGTGCGCGGCCTGTGGAGCGAATACGCGGGCGTCCGGCTCGACGACTTCGACCACACGCGGCTCATCGACCCCGACCGCGCCCTCTGGCAGGTGCAGGGCGGCTTCAACAACACCGACTACGCCGGCCTGACCTACACGCAGGTCAAGAACGGGCAGTCGCGCGCGGGAGCCACGATCGACGACCTGTGGCCCGATCTGGGCAACCCGGATGACGCGATGCAGTTCGTCGCCGACATGATCAACGCCGCCGCACGCCTGACCACCCAACGCAACATGCGCATCGACCCGTCGAAACCACGATGGGCAAGAGTGCCGCGCGGAGCAAGGACATGCGCATTCTGCACCATGCTCGCCTCACGGGGCTTCACCTACCTGAGCGAAGACTCGGCAGGCCTGGAGATGCAATACCACCGGGACTGCGACTGCCAGATCGTCCCCAGCTGGGGACGCCAGACACTCGCCGGATACAACCCCGAACGGCTCACCGCCATGTGGCAGGAAGCCAGCAAGGAAGGCGGCGACTACCGGGAGAAGCTCAAGCGCATGCGCCGGGACAATCCCATGGCGTTCACGGACGGCGTCTACCCGACGCCGACCATGCCGTGGGAGCAGTCCGTCAGACTCCTGTCAATGAAGGGAGAGACCAAAGGCACGGCGGAATCCTGGTACCGGCGCCAGCTCGCCGTCGGCGTCGACCCGAGCAGGGAAATCCTCGAACGGCACGAGATCGTGTTCCTCGAGAAGTTCCAGAAGCTGGGCGAGGAATACGAGTGGATACCGAAAAGCCATGACGGCAAGCCCAGCAACGACTTCCACTGGCTGAGCCACGAATGCGACGCCGAACTGAAATCACCAGCAAGCCTGAAATACAGGAACGTGGCCCAACGCATCAACGACGCCGTCGTCGGCGGCGTCGAACAGGGCGTTGTCAAGGACGTGTTCGTACTGGACTTCGGAAGCACGAAACTGCCCGACAAGTTCGTCAACCAACTGTCGCTGTACAACGCCCGTCATGAATCCCACATCAAAGAGCTGTGGGTGTTCGACTCGGAAGGATTCCACCAAATCGTATTGAAATAGAAGAACGGGGATAACCCCCCGGATTATGTGCCGGTCTCAAGAGCCGGTTACGTGGGATCCCCGTTACCTCGATTCTACCATACGGCGGGTTGCCGGAGAGGCCGCCCGTTGTCTAAATGAAAGTGCAACACCCGTTAGATTGGAAATTGCCTAGAAAAC